>ERZ840371.131-NODE-131-length-91374-cov-6.979566_pt1 | contig 91374 bp, 94 predicted proteins | sample MGYA00519937_ERZ840371 | MGnify/ENA primary metagenome ERZ840371 (study PRJEB31850, sample SAMEA3708873) | human gut metagenome | biome: human gut; feature: human-associated habitat; material: faeces | place: China | collected 2014 ... | reverse complement strand
AGTGCAGATAGATCTGCGAGATGCGGTTGTGCCCCAGGGCGACAAGTTCGGCGAGTTTGGCTGCTGTCAGCAGCGGTGCTGATGATATTTGCATAGTAGAGATGCTCCTTCCCTGTGAGTTTGGAGAGCAGGCCATTATTTTAACGTACTCCGTTCAGCATTTTGATGTGCTGTGGCACCCTCTCACTCTTATATGGCTTTTTAGGCCCTGTTTTTTAACCTGCCGGCAGGAAAAATTTAAAAAGTGTAAAATTTGCTCTTCCAAGCGGCGGATAAAAAATATTTATGTAAAGGGGGTTAAAAATGACCTTGTAAAAAGCCATATAAGAGTAGGGGATATTATTACTGACGCAGTAAGCATACCGAATCTTTTAAATCTTAAAGACCTTTAGCATCTCTTAAAGCTTTTAAATCATTAAAATCTGTAAATCCTTCATACATACTTATGATTTTGACTTGGAAGTTTTAAGTGTTAATAATGGTTTTGTATTACTGATCTGCGTTAGTATTGATACTTACACCCTAAATTCAGCGAAAGCAGGTAAAAAAACATGAATGATTCTTTAGCTTCACAACAAAAATCTAAAAAGACGGGCGGCGATGTGCTGAGTGCCCGTCTTTTGTATTTGGCGCTGAAATGCCCCTTACTGCAGGGAAAACACTGCCAGACAGAGACTGTACGGCCAGTTGAGCCGCAGTCTGCCAGAACGGTGAAACCGCCGAGAAAGGACGATGCTTTAGTAGAGCTGCGTATCGTTTTGCCTTATGGTCTGCGCAAGCAGGCACAGGACGAGCATATCAACTGCAGCGCTTTGTTCCGCAGGGCGCTTAAGCGCAGTTTAACGTCACGCCGCAGTTCAGGCGCAAGGTGTGACTAATGGATCATTTTACAGCGATCGAAAATGCGTGGCTGGAACCTCCGCAGAGTCTGGCGGAAGCCGTGTACAGCTGTAAATTGTGTAATGAGGCTGTTTACGCCGGTGATTTGTATATCGAGCTGGATGGGCTCATTATTTGTATAGACTGTCTGGACAGCCTGACGGCGCGGGAGCTGGCAGTAGAGGTGTTGAATAATAAGATCACCGCAGCAGGGTGAGATAAGGGGATGTATTGATGACAGTTACTTGCACAGAAACAGCGGAGTGTAATAAATGGGCCGAAATAGTGGCTTTAGCGCAGCAGGGCAATAAAAAAATGCTGGGGGTGATTTTGCAGGCTTTTGATATCAAACTGCGAAAAATAGCACATACCAGCGCTTATAAAGGTTTTGCCGAGGATGGCGAACAGATCGAAAGGATAGCCGTAGTAAAGGCACTGGAAAAATGGGGACAGCGGCAGGATTTCGAGAAGCTGCCGGCTTTTATCGTCAGTAAGTCGTATACGGCGATCAGCAGTGAATGGAAACGCCGGCATAAGGATGAAGAAATGACCTGCCCTTATGAAATAGAAAGCGGCTGTGAATTTGCAGAGGAAGTGCTGACGGCAGATGCGGCGCAGACGACGCGTACTTTTTTTGAACAGCAGCAACTGCAGCAGGATTTTGCGGAAGTGCAGGAACTGCTGGTACAGCTTTCGCCCAAACAGGAAGAATTGATCGAACTGCATTTTCTGGAAGGCTGGAGCAACGGCGAACTGGCACAGAGGTTTGGCGTCAGTCCTGCGGCGATCAGCAAAACGATCAAAAAAGGGCTTACTAAGCTGCGGCAGCTGCTGCTTGCAGCGCAGCAGGCCGAAAAACAGCGGGAAGCGGAAGAACTGCTGATATAGATAAGCTGGAATATGGATCATCAGGCGCAGGCCGGCAGGCTGTTATGGCACTGCCAGCCAGGGTGATCTGACTGGGAAATGCGTTTGCCGCCGCCTGGACAGAGAAACCCGTAAGTGCGCCTGACCATATAAGCCAATCAAAGGCTGAAAATATTGCGAAGGATGTGCTGAAAAATGGAGAGACCTTATGAACAGATACGGCGGATGGTAAAACTGTTTGAATATAACAGGCTGAAGCTGCGGTTTAGAAACGAAGATGAACGGGCCAGGTTTATTGATGGCTGGGCAGAACGCTTCTGCGAGACGGACGATGCCGAATGGAATATTGCGGTGACTATTATGACTGCCCGCCGCCGCGAACCGAACTTCTATAATATGGAAAAAGCCCTGCGCGAAGCGCAGGGCATAAGGAAGGAACGCAGACTGCAGGAAGAATGGCGAGCAAAAGACGAAGGGAGTTTGCAGCAAGATCAGCGAGCAAATAATAACGCCGCAGAACAAGGACGGGAGGAAAACGAAAATAATGGAGCAAACGCCCCAATAAGCACAGCCAGAGAAATAAACAGCAATGCAACTACCGCCAACATGCAAAAAAGAGCCTTGCAGCTGCAAGGCTCTTATAATTTGAAAACCACTCCGAAAACACCCGAAGAAATAGCGCAGGAAGCGCTACTGAGGTACGAGAGGAGGGTTATTTTAAAAAGAAGGGATTTCTAAAGTTTCTAGAAATATACTTTTTAAAATAATATTTTTCGGGAAAGATTTCTTTGGCTAATATATTTTCCAATAAGTCCAATTTATCAAATAATCTTTTATATTTGTCATTTAAAAGTAATTCAGAATGGGATATATAATAATTTTTGAGATTTTGTTTATACGAGTAAAATGATTCTTTCTTATTATCGATTAATAATAAGTGTTTTCTGCTTATATCATTTAGATCATTAATGCAATCTACAAAATATTTTGCTTCTTCATAAGTGGACATTATTTTATATTCTAAATCAATATTTCTAAAATAACCTAAATTTGCAGATAAATTATCATATACAATAAAAATATTTCTGTTTATTGGAATAAAAGGGAGAGCATTATTTACAGGATAATTAATATCTTTCTGTAATGATAGCAATAAGTTGTTTATAGTTTTTTTGATGACTTTTATTTCAGTAGATAAATTAAATAACATATTATATCTTTGTACCTTTTTATTATCTAATCTCAACCATGCTGCATAGCCAAAATTAGAGCAAGTAAAAATAGTACAGGTGATAATATATAGTATGATATCAGGTTTTAATGATTCCAGTAAATCCATTTACGATACCTCCATTTTTATGATATATTAAAATTATAATATATCAAGAACGATATGCAAATATCATAAAAGAAAGGTGATGAACTATGATCTGGTTAGAAATGAGTAGAGAAGAAAAACATGGCGGTGGGGAATGGTCTTTTCAAAAGTGTATTTGGGCGCCATCACATAAAAAAGGAACAAATAACAAATGGTTATTTTGGGAAAATATTTTAAATGTAAGGAAGAATGATATTGTAATACATTTAAGAGGTAAAGGCGAAGAGGCGGCTTTTATAGGATTTTCTAATGTAATTAGCGACGGATATGAAACGAAAGACAGACCACCACATGCAGGAGTTTGGGAATATGCTGAAAGTTTTTATAGAGCTGATTTGTCAGATTTCACAAAATTTGAATTCCCGAGAAAATTAAAGGATTTTTTTTTCAATCATCAAAATGACTTGATCAGTTATTTGAAAAATAAAAAAGAAAGGCCGTTAAATTGTTTCTTTGTATATCAGGCAGGACGATTACAATGTTTAAATGGTGCGTATTTATCAAAAATCGATAGTGTATTATTTTCACTTATCATAGAAAGCAAAATTCCACCAAAAGATAAAGAAGTTTCGATAGAAAATGTTTTAGTCAATGAAAAATTGCGTGAAGTAGTACAGAGGAGGGGACAGGAGAAATTTTCATTAAAAGTTAAAGAAAATTATAACTGGCATTGTTGTTTTCCTGGATGTGATATAAATGACAAGAATTTCTTGGTTGGCGCACATATAGACAGATGGGCAGATAACGTTGAAAAAAGAGGAAACATATCTAATGGCTTATGTTTGTGTTGTATACATGACAGAGCGTTTGAATTAGGGTATTTTTCAATTGATGATGAATACAAGGTTATTTTGAATAAAGGGAAGGATATTAATAATAGTTTGTTATTTCAGAAATCTGTAAAACCATTTAAAAATCAGATGATAAAACTGGGGAATATTTTGCCAGATATTGAATCATTACAAGCGCACAGGTTGCGAAATGGGATATTTGGAGGATATTAAGAGTGATTAAGTTATTAGATGTTTTTAGAAAGATTTTCCAAAGGAATAAAAAACAAAAAGAAGAGTTTTTGGAGGCAATGAATCAGGCAGATGCTATTATAACGGAGGCTGTGTATTCAAATGAAAAAGAAAAGGTTCTTGATCACATAAGAAGTTTACTCCAACCAATACAAAGAAAATATTTAGGGTGTAGACCTGATTTAGTAGAGTTAAACTTTAGGGAAGTGTTTTTTGATTATTTAAAAGAATTACCATCTGAAAAATTAATACAACCAGCTAAAAATATCATGACAGTAAATCTAGCAAAAGATTGTATTTTACCAGTTCCATGGAATCCAGATCGAGCCAAAGCAATAAACAAAGTAATAATGCAAAATGATTGGGAACAGGATATTACCAATCATTCAATAGAGTTATGGTTACCTATTGGAGTGGCATTTGTTTTAGGAGGACATCATTCAATAGCAGCAGGGGTGTTATATTCTAAAGGGAATATTATTACAGACAAAATTTTCGATATGAAACTTCTTTATGATCATTTTTACTGTGATGGGGTCGATTATAGGAGAAAGAAGGATGGTCGAAAGATTAGTAAAGTAAAATATTTTGAATTTGCAATAGTTTTTGAAATTGGAAGAAAAATGGTGGAAAAGAATATTTCTTAAAAATAAAACAGACCAAGTATACTTGATCTGTTTTATTTTTATTTTAACAGATTGATTCCTTCTAGCATTTGATAGGTTTGTAAAGTGAAATCATCAGTCATTCCACTTACGTGATCAATAATGAGATGGATTCTTAACCACAATTCATAAGTTCTAAAATTAATATCGGTGGTATAGTCATTTAGTGAATGTTTGTAAGCAATTACATATCTTTTTCCTAGTCGATTAAATAGACGTTTTTCAAAATCAAGGTTTTTACAAATGTCATTTTGAGATATAGTTTGGAAATCTTCAAAGCTTAAATTTATAAGACGTTGGTAATGTTTTAAAATACCTGTTATTACTGCATATCCAGTTAATTCGATGCTTTCAGCTCCAATTGATGCATAGAGGGTTTTTCTTGAAACTTTTTTTATATCTAAAATTTTTGATAATTACTGATATAGTTAGACACAGCTTCCACCATTACAATCTTTTGTCAAGGGACAGATATATCCAAGCCAAAGCTTTTTATATAATCTGGAATAGGAACAGGGCAAGATTGATTAGGAAGTTAGATAGTTGATTATGCATAAAAATATAATACCTCTATTCTAAAATTATGAAATTAAAGATCGAACTCTCGATCTTACGGATGCGAACAGGATACTTTCCCAGTTGAGCTATGTCCATAATATGATTTTATTTTACTCTTGCAGAGGAGAATTTACAAGATATTATTGTATAAAGATGATTTTTACAGAATATGCGAAAATAAGTTTGGTATAATACTTGTATTTTGAAATGTTGAAGAGTATAATAAAGGGAAAAATAAGGTATCAAATTATTCCCAGAGGTGAATGAATGTGAAACAGGTGCATGTAAGGGTTGAAGATGAATTGTATGAAAAACTGAACAGTTATTCTGCTGCAACGGATCAGACTATTCAGGATTGTGTCAGAGAAGCGGTAGCCTGCTATGTTACGGATATGAGAAAAAAACAGCGGGAAGTCATTAATAAGCAGTTCACATTTATTGACCTGTTTGCGGGCATTGGTGGAATGAGAATTGCGTTCGACAGATCCGGTGGGCATTGTGTGTATTCCAGTGAGTGGAATAAATACAGCCAGCAGACATATTTTGCCAATTTTGGTGAACAACCTGATGGTGACATTACCAAGGTAAAGGCCGAAGATATTCCCGACCATGACATTCTTGTTGCAGGGTTTCCGTGTCAGCCTTTCTCGATTGCCGGAGTTTCCAAGAAAAACAGCATGGGTAAAGCAACCGGGTTTGAAGATAAAACCCAGGGAACTTTATTTTTTGATGTTTGCCGAATTTTAAAAGAGAAAAAACCTAAAGCATTCATGCTTGAGAATGTAAAGAATCTTTGCAGTCATGATAAAGGCAGAACATTTAAGATTATTTTGGAAGCTTTGGATGAACTGAATTATGAGGCTTTTTACAAAATCATTGACGGACAGAATTATGTTCCGCAACACCGAGAGAGAATACTGATTGTTGGTTTTAACAGAGACCTGTATGGTGATAACATAGATTTTGAGTTTGCATTAACACCGAAAGATCCCAAACCGGTTATGCGTGATATTCTTATTGAAGAAGTTGCTGATAAATATACGTTGTCTGACAAACTGTGGACATATCTTCAGAATTATGCCGCAAAGCATAAAGCCGCAGGAAACGGTTTTGGATTCGGTATTGCAGCACCGGATGGAGTTGCAAGAACAATAAGCGCCAGATATCATAAAGATGGTTCGGAAATACTTATTGCCCAGGAAGAAAAGAACCCAAGGCGACTTACACCACGTGAATGTGCAAGACTTCAGGGGTTCCCTGATGATTTTAAGATTCCTGTTTCAGATACACAGGCTTATAAACAGTTTGGTAATTCTGTAGTAGTACCTTTGATGGAAAATGTGGCAGAACTTATAGTAGACAAGTTGAAGGAACTGGATACCCGAATGGAAAATAAAATGGACAGGCAGGCGATTTAGATGGCAGCAGGATATGCAGAACAGGCGATACAGTCCGTATTGAACAGTTCACAGGGATTCTGTAAGTTTCTTTCGGCCAATGATACTGGAGCGACGGGCGGACACCAGTCGGGTATTCTGATTTCCAAATCAGCGGTAAGTATGTTGTTCAGTGATGGGCAGATGCAACAGGATTGCATTCCCAAACGTACTGTAAAAATAAAATGGCAAAATGATTTTAGCACTGAAAGCTGCTTTACTTATTATGAAAGTAAGAACGAATTGCGTATTACAAGGTTTGGCAGAGGATTTCCCTTTTTGATTCCTGAACAGACCGGAGCATTGTTTGTACTGTCCAGACAAAGTGAAGATGATTACAGCGGATATTTCCTCGAGACAGAGGAAGATATTGAAGAATTCTTGAATGCATTTGCTCTCAGTCCTACGGGAACAAACAGCCTTATTGATGTTGGGGCCGTCCATCCGGAAGTGCATGAGAGAATGGCTGTTCAGGAATTTATAGACAGTATTAGTGTCGAGTTTCCCTTGTCAGAAGAAATGTCTGCCGCTGCCAGAAATATTCAAAACAGAGTGTATAATAATATTGATTATATACGCACTAATCCTGACAGGAAAATTGTAGAATGGACAAATATGGAATATACTCTTTTCAGAGCGTTGGAATATGCCAGATATGGGGATCTGATTAACAGGGGATTTCAATCTGTTGAGGAGTTTGTTCGGATTGCCAATATGGTGCTGAATAGGCGTAAAAGTCGCGCGGGAAAGAGTCTTGAACATCATTTGTCGGCCATATTTGATGGGAATGCAGTCAGATATGAATCACAGGCGGTTACAGAAGGTCGTAAAAAACCTGATTTTATTTTTCCATCAGGAGAAGCCTATCGTGACAGCAGCTTTTGCGTAGATAAATTAGTTTCACTGGCAGCAAAAACAACGTGTAAAGATCGCTGGAGACAGGTTTTAAATGAAGCTGACCGGCTGAGAGATAAACCAAAGTACCTGTGTACACTTCAGCAGGGAATATCAGGTGCTCAGATGGATGAAATGCAGACTGAAAATGTAATTCTTGTTGTTCCGCGACCCTATATCAGAACATATCCGGCTGATCGGCAGGACAGAATCTGGACTTTGGCGAAATTCGTGCAGTATTTAAAATCAATAGAGGAATAACAGATGGATATAATTACAGCAGAACAGCGCAGTCGGAATATGGCGGCGATACGTTCCGGAAATACCAGGCCGGAGCTGTATCTGCGGAAACTTCTTTTTTCCATGGGTTACAGATACAGTATTAATTCAAAAAAAGTGCCGGGGCATCCGGATATCTATCTGAGAAAATATAATACGGCGGTATTTATTAACGGTTGTTTCTGGCACAGGCACGAAGGTTGCAAATATTCATATATGCCAAAATCCAGAGTTGAGTTTTGGCAGAAAAAGTTTGAGATGAATATCAGACGTGATGGTGTCGTCAAAGCAGAGCTGAAAGATGCAGATGTTAAATGTCTGGTCATATGGGAGTGTTCCATTAAAAAGATGGGGAAAAATCCTGAATTCTGCAGTGAAATACTTAGTGAAATAACAGAGTTTTTTAAATCCCAGAACCTATATATGGAGCTGTGAGTTTGTATGAAAAGGCAGATCGCAGGATTGTTAAGAATATGGGATGTTTTAGGGGAGGCTTATGATGAAAAAGCTTACTATGATATTACTGGTTTGTATTATTACAGTGGGATACTCAGTTTCTGCATATGCAGCTGATTGGCAGTGGATAACATCAACTGATACAAATACTTTTTCTTTTGATAAGGAAAGTATCAGAAAGACAACTACTGGAAAATACACTGTATGGACAAAGAATGAATATACAGAAGCAGAATCCAGAAGAATGTCTGATGAATTTATGTTTGATAAGCCTCTTGCTTATGTATTGTCGAGAATAGAATTCGACTATAAAAATGAAAACATGGGTTTTCAGGCAGAAGCATATTATGCGAAAGATGGAAGTGTATTATATAATTATACAAATAAGTACTATGATTTAACGCCCATTATTCCTGACACAATAGCTGAATATACATTCTATAAAACATTTGAGGCATATCAAAGGAAGTACGGAAAAGTTTAGAACTTATCCAGGGATAAAATTTCAATTATTTGTATTACAGAACAAAAAGCCGCTGAATATTCAGCGGCTTCCTTCATTATTAAACTTGGTGGAGACGAAGAGGATCGAACTCTCGACCTTACGGATGCGAACCGTACGCTCTCCCAGCTGAGCTACGTCCCCACTACATAAAATATCTTACTCCTGCCGGCGCAAAATTACAAGTATATTTTTAGCTTTGGTGCTTGCCGCTATGTATACACGCGCGCTTATTGACAACTTTTGCCGCTGGTGCTACACTTTAAAGTAATTTCATAAGTATTTGATCGATGATGAGGATTAGTAGCTTTGCCAAGCGGACCTCAGCGAGCCGGTGACAGTGCAAGTCCGGCGTTTGGCGGCAGGGTGAATGGACCTTTAAGATACGGCTTGAGCCCGCAAGGGGGTAGACGCCGTCGGGATGCTTCGCCCGTTACCAAGGAAGGGGATATCGGCTGCGGCCCGTATCTTAGCGAGCGGACCTTAATCGGTCAAGCAGGGTGGTACCGCGAAAGTTGTGTCTTTCGTCCCTACATGGGGATGAAGGGCTTTTTTTATTGCCCGATTTGAAGGAGGCTTATATTATGGATAAAGAAAAAAATACCAGGCTGCCGTTGGTGGACCTGATCGAAGTTAAACCAATGCAGGACGGCTACCGCTGGGTAGCGATCACGGCGATGCTGTTCGCTATCGGCATCATTCTGCACACGGTCAGCCCTAATGTGGGCGGCGTGACGCCGAACTGGACGATCGCCATGTATTCTATCGTTATCAATCTGACGAATCCGACGCTGTCGCAGGCTGTGGGCATCGGTTTTATTGCGGGCATCACGCTGGTGCCGTCGTCGAAGTCGGCTTTCCCGCTGGGCAATATCGCCAGCGAGCTTTCGGGGGCGATCACCTGCTGCATCCTGGTCAAGGCGATGCTGCGCTGCGGTTTGGGCAAGTGGAAGCTGCGCCCCCTGGTGACGGGATTTTTGGCAACTATGGCCAGCGGCGGTGTGTTTACTTTCATTTTGAAGATCGTTCTGGGCCTGCCGCTGCATGTCTGGCTGTATGCCATGCTGCCGGTGGTGGCGATCGTGGGCGCGCTGAACGGCATGATCACCTTTTTGCTGTTCGGGCCGGTGCGGAAGCTGTTTTTTGTGCAGGAGGACGATGAATGATGGAGAGCGTTATCAGGCTGGAAAATTTTTATTTTGCTTATAATAAATCGGAGCTGGTGCTGCAGGATATCGACCTGGAGATCAAAAAGGGTTCGTTCACTGTGGTGGCCGGTCCCAGCGGCGCGGGCAAAACTACTTTGTGCAAGGCGATGACGGGCATCGTGCCTTTTTATATGGGCGGACGTTACAGCGGTGATGTGCAGGTGCTGGGCGAATCGACTAAAGGCCGCCGGGTGTCGGATATCGCGATGCGCGTGGGGCTGATGCTGGAGGATTACGAAAGCCAGCTGGTTTCGCTGACCGCGGGCGAGGAAGTGGCTTTCAGTTTGCTGAATCACGGTTTTGCGCCGGAGGAGGTGGCGGAGCGTACCCGTAAGGCTTTGGAGGACGTGGGTCTGCCGGGGCGCGAAAGCTATCAGCTGGACGAGCTATCGGGCGGGCAGCGCCAGCGTTTGCTGCTGGCGGCTACTTTGGCGGTGCATCCCGAGATCATTGTGCTGGATGAGCCAGTATCGGCGATGGACCCGGACGGGGCCCATTCGCTGTATGAGCTGTTATATGCGATCCATCAGCGTTACGGCACGACGATCATCGTAGTTGAGCATCGAGTGGACTATCTGCTGCCTTATGTGACGGACATGGTAGTGCTGAAGGAGGGGCAGCTGGTAACGGCTGATACCTTTGCCGCTGCGGCGCGGACGATGTATGAGGACGAGAAGCTGCGTCCGCTGGTGCCTGCGTTATGGCAGGTGAAGCTGGGCGTCGAGCGCCGTTTCGGTATCACTTTGGGCGAGTGGCGGACTGAGGCAGAGGCGGCTGCGGAGTTACAGATGCTTGGTTTTGAAGGGGGGAACGCCTGATGCTGGAGGCTAAAGAGGTCAATTTTGCTTACCGCAGGGGTCTGCCGGTACTGAACGATATCGCCTGCACGATCGGTGACGGCGAGTTTGTGGCGCTTTTGGGCCATAACGGCAGCGGCAAGACGACGCTGAGCCGTTTGTTCATGGCGCTTCTGCATCCCCGCAGCGGGCAGGTGCTGGTAGACGGCGAGGATATCGTCAATTATGAGCCGGCCGACCTGGCTGACAAGATCGGTTATGTATTCCAGAACCCGGATCTGCAGATTTTGGAAGATACGGTTTTTGATGAGGTGGCGTATGGGCCGAGGGCTAAAAAGCTGACGGCAGAGACGATCAAAAAGCAGGTGGAGGCAGCTTTGGCGGCTACAGGGCTGGCCGAGCTGGCGGGCGCGTATCCGCGTCTGCTGTCCTTTGGGCAGAAGCGGCGGCTGGGTGTGGCGTCGGCGCTGGCGCTCAATCCGCGTACTTTGATCTTAGACGAGATCACCAACGGTCAGGATGCGATCGAGAAAGAGCGGATGATGCAGTATTTGCAGACGCTGAACGAAGAAAAGGGGATCACGATCGTGTTGATCTCGCATGATATGGACGTGGTGCGCCGTTATGCGAAGCGGGCCATTGTCCTGAAGGACGGCGACCTGGTGTATGACGGTACGCCGACGGAGCTGTTCGGCGGTGCGTATGCTGTGGAGGAATGGGGCCTGCGCCGGCCGACGGCGGCTGCTTTGGCGGGCAGTCTGGGTTTTACGGCGGCGACACCCGAGGAGTTCTGCCGCCTGTTGGTGCGGAAAGGAGCTGAGGACTGATGCGGATCAGTGCGTTTACTCAAATCATTGTCACTGTCGCTGTGACGGCGTGGGTCTTTATCCTGCCAGTCAAGGCGGTGGCGACGATCCTGGTTTTTGAGCTGGCTTTACTGCTGTCGATCAAGCGCGACCGCATGACGATGGCGGCGATCGGCGGTTTGGCGGTGTTCACCGGGCTGATGATCCTGTTCCAGCTGCTGTTCGGTTCGCCGCTGGAGGTAGCGCTGACGGGTGGCCTGCGGATGCTGGTCATGACGATGGCGTTTTTGTGTATGCTGGCGGCGACGCGTATCCAGGATATTGCCCAGACGCTGGTGGACCGTTTCCACCTGCCCTGTGAATATGCTTTTATGCTGACTACGGCGCTGCGTTTCGTGCCTAATTTTCTGGCTGACAGCGAGATCACGCTGGATGCTCAGTCCTGCCGCGGTTATTCCAACCGGGGCAACTGCGTGAAACGCCTGCTTTCGTATGTCGTGGTCATCAGACCGCTGGTCATGCGGGCGGTGGCCAAGTCCGAAACGCTGGCGCTGAGTATGGAGCTGAAGGGTTTCGGCAGCAATACTTATAAAAATATGCCGCGCGAGCCGCTGGGAGCCGCCGATTTTATCGTGCTGGGGCTGGTCGTGGTCCTGAGCGCTTATCCGTTCTGGAAATGATGCCCCGCTGAAAATTAAAAATAATCCTGCAAGCAGCTGCTGCCTGAAAAAGGCCGCGGCTGCTTTTGTTTTAGCAGTACAAAAATTTTATTGACTAAAAGAATATAAATTATAGTTGATAAAAATAATAAATATGATAGAATAAAATCAGCAAAGTATATAATAATATCAAACTATTTTAAATGTATGGATAGAAGGTGGCTGTAATGGTACAATTGGGTGATACTCTCGTTTTATCTTTAGCTGAATTACTGGGCGGCAAGCAGGTGGATACCGGAGTCATCGACAGGGCTCTGGCGGAGCTCTGTTCTGCTTTTGATTTTGACGGCGGGCTGATCTATGAATTGGACCAGTACAACCATCTGCATTTGAAAGAACGCTGTCTGCGTAAGGAACTGCCTTTGCGGGGCAGCTTTCCGATCGACGCGGTCGACGCTGCTTACCGCAGCTATCTGGCTCAGGAAACCTTTGTCTGGCTGGAGGGTGGACAAAAGAAAAGTGCGGCTGAAAATGCTTTGCTGGAGCTGTTTGCGGCGCAGTCGCTGGTAGTGGCTTCAGTAGTCGATGAAACGCTGCAGATCTACGGGCTGCTGGTATTTGTACAGCAGTCGGCCCGGCCGGTGCCGCCGGCAGGCACGCAGCAGCTGCTGAAGACAGTGCTGTCGATGTTTGGCCGGTATATCGGGGTGCGGGTCTATCAGAACAAGCTGACTTTTGCCAAAAATTCGCTGGAAAGCATTTTGGATAATACAGGTATAGATATTTATGTCAACGATTTCCATACCCATGATATTTTATATGCCAATCGTTCTATGGCGGCCCCGTACGACGGGATTTCGCAGTTTTTGGGGCGCAAGTGCTGGGAAGTCCTGTTCCCGGGTCAGGGCGGGCCCTGTTCTTTCTGCCCGCAGCAAAAGCTGATCGATGAGAACGGCGAACCGACAAAGATCTATTCCTGGGATTATCAGCGGCCTTTCGACGGTTCCTGGTTCAGGGTGTTCAGCGCGGCGTTCCGCTGGGTGGACGGCAGACTGGCCCATGTGGTGAGCAGTGCCGATATCACTGACAATAAGCGCAACGAAGCTCTGGTCGAGTATCTGGCCAATTATGATTCGCTGACGAACCTGCCGAACCGCCGGATGCTGGTGAAGGAATGTGAGCGCCGGATCGACAAAACGCAGGAGGGCGGCGAAGGTTATCTGCTGTTTTTTGACATCGACGGTTTTAAAAAGATCAACGATACCTTTGGTCACGAAGCGGGGGACGAGTTCTTAGTGCAGCTGGGACAGTTCTTTTCCGGTATCCCGCTGCTGCATGACGCTATTTACCGCAACGGCGGCGATGAGTTCATCGCGATCATCGACGGTGATAAAACGGAGGCCAATATCAGGAATCTGGCCAGCTTTATCCATCATCGTTTTGCCCAGCCCTGGCGGCTGAAAAGGGGCGAGGTATTCTGCAATGTCAGTATCGGCGTGGCGCGTTATCCCGAGGACGGGAGGACGGCGGAGGAGCTGCTGCTCAAAGCTGATCAGGCCATGTACAAGGTGAAGAAAGCCGGCGGTAAGGGTGTCCTGTTTGGATATGAGCTGTAAATCTTAATAATAAAAGCCTTTATGACAAAGTCATAAAGGCTTTTTTGTATAGGTCCAGCCTGCTGCTCAGGGGCGGTCAGTGGCAGCGGCCGCCAGGTAAAAGTCCAAAAACAGCTGGGCGGTGGCGCTTAACCGGTCTTTTTTGGACCAGAACAGCGTCTGCTCAAAATACAGTTCATCATCAGCCAGCTGCTGCTGCAGCAACCCTTGGGGGAAGTCGTCCCTGCCGCTGGCGGAAACGATGGCGACGCCGCTGCCGTCCTGCACGAAGGCGAGCGCGGCGGTATTGGTGGTAGCGATAAAGCGGATCTTGGGCATGAAGCCGTGCTTGAGGCAGGCTTTGCGCAGCAGGCTGTAGCAGCCGAAGTTACAGCAGACAGGGATATTCTGTAATTGTTTCGGCGTCAGCGGCTGCTGTGGATCAAGGCCGCAGTTTGCCTGCGGACTGTAAACGGCATAAAAATATTCTTTCTGCGTTTTGTGGGCGGCAAACAGCTGCGGTGACGGCAGCGGCGCGTTGGCAAAGGCAAAATCACTGCTGTTTTCTGCGATATGCCTGGTCTGAGCGCTGACGGCTTCTTCCCGGAACTGGAAGCAGATTTCGGGATAGGCGGCCGCAAAGGGACGCAGATAGGTGTTGATGAAAAAGGTGCTTTTGGCAGGCGAAACGCTGAAGCGCAGTGTGCCGGAAGCTTTTTTATTGAAGCTCTGCATATCTAAAAGGATGGTTTCTTCGGTGCGGCAGATCTGGCGGGCCTTGCCCAGGAAGGCTTCCCCGGCTTCGGTCAGGGTCAGCCGGCGTTTGCCGCGCGCAGTCTGGATCAGCTTGGCGCCGTAATAGTGCTCCAGTGTTTTGATCTGGGCGCTGAGAGCCGGCTGGGCCAGGGCCAGTTTTTTGGAAGCTGTGGTCAGGTTGCCAGTTTCGGCGACAGTGATAAAATTACGGTAAAATTCAAAATCCATAGCTCACCTCTAAAAAATATAAGAAATTCTTATTATAATAACAAAGAAATAGTATTTTACTTTTTTATACCACCATTCTACAATAAAAATAGTTTGAGAGCAAGAAGGGGATGGGGTTATGTACGGAAGTAAACGTAAGCGCCGCCTGCACAGCGTAGCGGTATTGCTGGGGCCGCTCAGCTTCGGCTTGACGATACTGCTGCTGGAATGGTTCTTTGGCTTCAAAGCGGCTGCGGCGCTGGGGACGACGGTCTGGATGGCGCTGTGGTGGATATTGCGGCCGGTCAATATTTCGGTGACGGCGTTCGTGCCGATCGGTGTCAACGCATTGTTTGACCTGATCCCGATGCAGCACGTTATCAGTCAGTATTTTTCTGAGATCATCGTGCTGCTGTTCGGCGCCGATCTGGTCTGCCTGACCTGGGCGACGACGGGGCTCGACAAGCGGCTGGCGATCAAGACCCTGTGCTGTATCGGCACGTCGCTGCGGCAGCAGATAGCAGTCTGGCTGCTGGTAGCGACGGTACTGTCCATCTTTCTGCCGAATGTGGTCGTCTGTACGATCCTGGTACCGGTAGCGGTATCCATGCTGCAGTTTATTGGCGAGGAAAACATCAAAAACAGCAAGCTGGCAGTGCCGATCCTGCTGGCGATCGTCTGGGGCGCGGGCATCGGCGGCTTCGGCTCGCCTTTGGGCGGGGCGGCGAACCTGGTGGCGATCAGCTATCTGGAAAAGCTGACAGGACAGGAATTTATGTATATCGACTGGGTGGTGCGTTTTCTGCCGCTTTTGGTACTGGTCCTGCTGCTGAATCTGTTTTTCCTGTTCCATTTGCCGGTGCCGGTAAAGCGCTTGGCTGGTACCAGCGAATATTTTAAGGAAATGTACGCGCAGCTGGGTACGATACGGCTGGGCGAAAAAATCAGCCTGGTGCTGTTTGTCGCGGCGACACTGCTGGCTTTTATCCGGCCGCTGTATGCCGGGTGGCTGCCGGCGCTGAAGCCTGCGTATGTCTTTCTGATCATGGGGCTGCTGGCCTTCACCTTCGAGGATGAGGACGGCAAGGCTCTGCTGACCTGGGAATTTGCGGAAAAGGGCGTTATGTGGGGCATGCTGTTTTTATTTGCCGGCGGCCTGGCTTTGGGCAGTCTGGTGACGGAAACCGGCGCGGCCCTGAAAATGGCTGAGGCGATCACGCTGCTGCCGCTGACTGGCGGTCTGGAAACGGTGTTTGCTTTTACGCTGTTTTCGACGGTGCTGACCGAGATTTCCAGCAATACGGCGGCGGCCGCTATTGCCGTGCCTGTAGTGCAGAGTATCGCGCAGGCGCTGGGGCTGAACCCGATCCCGTATTTGTTCGTGGCGATCGTCGCCTTCAACAGCGCCTATGTGCTGCCGGTATCGATCAGGGCTATCCCGGTCAGCTATGGGCTGGACCCGGCCGAGCTGTTTAAAAACGGGCTGCTGCTGTCGCTGTGCAGCGTACTGCTGATCACAGTCGTTGGTTATTTGTTCATCAGGTACTGGCCGTTGTTCTCTACGGTCTGAAAAGGGTCTGTCGCTCCCACTGCTGCATGGCGGTGGGATTTTTTTGTGCGGGCGCTGGCGGCACAAGGTTTGGGAAAGTATGAGCCAGAAAAAGCGTTCACCAAAATAAGTATTTATTTAATATTACAATTTAAAGATTGCCAGTAAAAATCTTTTAGAATATAATAAAAATAGTAACTTAATATAATGATTATATTTATTATAGATAATAACGGGAAATAGAAGGCAGCTGGCAATGAAAAATAATATCTTATTAAAAACTAATTTACTCGTCAGTGTGATTTTGCTGGTTGGTTTCGCCCTGATCGCGACTTTGAGCTACCGCGCTAATTATAATGCTTCACTGGTGAAGATCAAACAGGTCTCCTCGCTGGCCTCGGAAGGTATTTATTACCGTTTGTCGACGATGCTGACCAAGCCGGTGAATATCTCGCAGACGATGGCGCATGACAGCCTGCTGATCAAGCTGCTGGAGGAAGAGGGCAGCCGTTATCGGGAGGCCGGTTACCAGGAAACGATCAGGAAGTATCTGGATACCTATAAAAATAAGTATGCCTATGATTCGGTGTTCCTGGTTTCGGCGTCCACCAATAATTATTATAATTTCAACGGTCTGGACCGCAATCTTGTCCGGGGCGAGGATGAAAACGTCTGGTATTATAATTTTCTGCAAAGCGGCGAAGAATACAGCCTTAATATCGATAATGATGAAGTTGCTGGTGCGGCCAATAAGATCACTCTGTTTGTAAACTGCAGGATCAGGGATGCGTCCGGCCGGGTGATCGGTGTAGTGGGAGTAGGCGTGAATGTCGATTATATCAAAGGCCTGCTGCAGGAATATGAAAAGGAATACGACGTTGCGACATATCTGATCAATGAAAAAGGCGAGATCGAAGTTTCCAGCCTTTATAACGGTCATCAGACGGCGGACTGGTTCAAGGTCAATGACAGCGAAGATATCCGCAGCGAGATCCTGGAATGGAAAAACGGCAGGACCAACTGGGATATCTGGATGCCGGGCGATGTGCAGAATAACGAAAAAAGCTATCTGGTCGTCCGCTATATCCCCGATCTGTCGTGGTATCTGCTGGTAAAGCAGGATACCGGCGCCTTACTGGCCGAGCTGAATGAAAAGATGCTGGAAACGGTAGTTTTGATTTCGGTGGTGATCCTGCTGATCATTCTGACTATCACTTCGGTGATCAGAAAGTTCAACGTGCGGATGACGAAGCTGCTGGAAGAACGGCAGGAGCTGTTCAAGGAAGCGACCGAGCAGATCTACGATAATATTTATGAATTGAACATCACTAAAAACAGGGCAGCCAGCAAAAAGACCGAGCTGTATTTTGAGGCGATGGGCGCTAAAGACCTGCCCTATGAGGAATTTCTGCAGGCTGTGGCCGACAGGCAGCTGCTGGAAGAATACCGGGCCGGCTATGTGGCGACGTTCAGTATCGAAAATGTGATGCGGCACTTTAAGGCCGGCAATAATTATCTGCAGTATGAATTTATGATCACAGAAAACGGCAGTGATTATTTCTGGATGCGGATCGACGCTTATATTTTTTATTCGGAAGCTGATAAGTCAGTGCATATGTTTACTTATCGTAAAAATATCGACGAGGAGAAACGCAAGGAGCTGGAAACACAAAGAAAGGCTTCCACAGATGAGATGACCGGCGTTTATACGAAAAAGGCGACGGAAAGGATCATCGACGGGGTTTTGTGCGGCAAGCTGCAGGGCAGCTACAGCTTTTTTATCATCGATATTGATAATTTTAAGCAGGCCAATGATCTGCACGGCCATATTTTCGGCGATTATTGTATCCGGGAGTTCGTGGAACGGCTGAAAAAATTCTGCCGTGAGGACGATATCATCGGCCGTATCGGCGGTGACGAGTTCGTGGTTTTCGGGACGATATCGGATGAGGAAGGCGCCCGCCGCAAAGCGGCCCGCCTGTGCCAGAAGCTTGACACTATCTGTGAGGACAGCGGCAGCTGCTGGAAAATGTCTGTCAGCGTAGGGATAGCTTTAGCGCCGCAGCATGGCAGAAGCTTTGCCAAGCTGTATGAAAAAGCAGATAAGGCTTTGTATCAGACAAAGGACAAAGGCAAGAACGGCTATACGGTCTATGAGGAAAAGGAATAAAGCGGAATATAGATAAAAAGCCTGCGTTTCATTAGAAACGCAGGCTTTTTGATGTGAGGAAAGAATTTTTACGTAAGTTTTTGATATTTACCAGGGGCAGTTGGAGTTAGGGCATTCGGTGCGGCCGTCGCCATAGCTGCCTCTGTGCTCGCCGCGGTATTCGCCTTTATGGTGGCGGTATTTGCGGTGGCCTTCATAGTAGTGCCCGCCGCCGGCATGGTAATAGCTGCGGAAATGCTCGCGGGCCGCGTCTTTTTCAGCGTCGCTCATGCTGTCCCATTTGGCGCGTGCTTCTTCACGGGCTTTCTGGCGTTCTTCCGGAGTCATTTTACGCCATTCTTCACGCTGTTTTTCGCGTTGTTCAAAGCGTTCTTTTTCTTCGGGTGTCATATTTTTCATGCGTTCTTCACGCCATTTGGAATATGCTTCTTCGTGTGCCTTCTGACGTTCTTCCGGGGTCATTTTTTCCCATTCGGCCCGTTTGGCTTCGCGTTCCTTGACCTGCTGCTCAGTCAGCTGCGGGCCGGGGTGCATGGGGCCGCGCCAATGACGGCTGCGTTCCATATGGTAGGGCCGGTCGGGATAAGTGTCGCCTTCGTCGTGGTGCAGGATGGTGCCGACACGCTCGCGCATGCTGGGTTTGGTATCGGTCTGCTCGGCCGCAAAAGCAGCGGAAGCGCACAGCGCGGTGAGGACACCGGCGATAACAAGAGATTTTTTCCAGGAAGTTTTTATCATAACAACATCTCCTTTAAGATTGTGATTTGAGGTTCGTTTGACCTTGTATGCTTATTGTAGAGTAAACTTATGTCAAAATTATGACGATTTACAGACTTTTTTCTGACATTTTTATTTTAGCATGTTTGGCAGGAAGAAAGCAATTTAGCTCTTTTCAAGGAATGCTTACAGATTTTTCCATGCATTTTTCCAGAAACACCTGCGTCTGGCAGCAGGCTTTACGGGTCAATGGAAAATATTTTTGAATTATGTAAATAAAGTAATTGATAATCAAAATCAATTTAGACTTGTTTTTATAAAGAGAGTAGTGTATAATCAAATCAAAGGTTAGCCAGAGCTAACCAAAACGAAAATAAACTGCGATGAGCCAAAGCTTTTGGCCAAAGGAGGATCTATATGTATAAACAATATCAGCTGCCTTATGCTTATGAGGCATTAGAACCGCATATCGACGCATTGACGATGGAAACACATTATTCCAAGCATCATGCGGCGTATACTAAAAACCTGAATGACGCAGCCGAAAAAGCCGGCGTGGCAGGACGGGACATCACCGAGCTGCTGGCAAACCTGGACAGTATCGCTGACAGCGGTCTGCGTAAAGCTATCAGAAACAACGGCGGCGGTTATTATAACCACAACCTGTATTTTTCGACTATCAGCCCTGACGGCGGCGGTGAACCGGAAGGCGCGCTGGCGCAGGCACTGACCAGAGAATTCGGCGGCTTTGCCGCTTTTAAGGAACAGCTCAGCGCGCTGGCGTTAGGGCAGTTCGGTTCAGGCTGGGCCTGGCTGTCTGCGGCTGCCGGCGGCAAACTGCTGCTGTCTGCCAGCCCGAACCAGGACAACCCGATCATCGAAGGCAGCAGCTTCGTGCCGATCCTGGGCATCGATGTCTGGGAACACGCTTACTACCTGAAATATAAAAATCTGCGCGCCGATTATGTGCAGGCTTTCTACAATGTTATCGACTGGAAAGCGGTAGCGGCTAATTACGAGCAGGTCCAAAACGGCTGATTATCCGGCCGATACTGAAAATAACAGAATTTATAAATCTTGAGGAGGAATCTATCATGTCTAAAAAATTATATGAAAAAATGAATCTTTATCTTGCCAATCAGGAAGTCGCTTATATCAAGCTCCATAATCTGCACTGGTATGTGAAGGGGCGCAGCTTCTTCACTCTGCATGCAAAGCTGGAGGAGCTGTATGACCGGACTGCCGAGATCATCGACGCGGTAGCTGAACGGCTGCTGGCAGTTGGTCAGGCGCCGGTCGCCAATATGAAAGAGGCTTTGGCGCTGGCGACGATCAAGGAACTGGCAGATAAGCCGATTTCTTCGGAAGAAACTGTGCAGGGGCTGATCGCCGATGTGGAATACTGGATCAGGGATACCAAAGAGATCGTGGAGCTGGCAGATGCTGCCGGCGACGGTGTGACTGCGGACCAGTTCAATGATTATTTAGGGGAATATCAAAAACTGCTGTGGATGCTCAAATCCTACATTGTCTGAAACTGAACGGATAAACTGCAACCCTCGCTGCCATAAGGCGGCGGGGGTTTTTCTATGCCCGCAGATAAATTTTGCGGATAAACATTTTTTTGACACATCTTTGTGTTATATTGATTGCAGACAAGTGCGGACCTTATAATATACTTACAGGGAGCTGAGCTGTGCGGAGAATAATTTATCCCCGTACGCCAAAATAAGTATATAATGGTAATAATACATTTACGAGGTGCAGCGATGAATAAAATTTTGATTGCTGACGATAATCAGCAGATAACTTCTATTTTAGCAAATTATGCCCGCAAAGAGGGTTTCGAGCCATTGGTGGCTCTGGATGGACAGCAGGCGCTGGAGCTGTTTGAGCAGCATGAAAAAAATATCGACGTGGTACTGCTGGACGTGATGATGCCGAAGCTGGACGGGTTCGAGGTCTGCCGTGAGCTGCGCCGCCGGTCGATGGTGCCGATCATTATGGTCACGGCCCGCGGTGAAGATTTTGAACGGATTATGGGGCTGGATATCGGCGCTGATGATTATATCCTGAAACCTTTTTCAGCAGGCGAGGTCATGGCGCGTGTCCGCGCTATCCTGCGCCGGGTCCAGCCGCGCGAAGTCGAGCAGCAGAATCTGTACAGCGTCGGCAATCTTGTGATCGATCTGGACAAATATCTGGTCACGATCGGCGGCGCGGACGTGACGCTGACGAAAAAGGAAGTAGAGCTGCTGTGGACTTTGGCTAAAAACAGCAGTAAGGTGTTTTCGCGTGAGAACCTGCTGGACAGTATCTGGGGTTACGATTATTTCGGCGACAGCCGGACTGTGGATTCACATATCAAGCGCCTGCGGGCCAAGGTGGATAAGTTTGAACACGAGGAGTGGGAGATCAAGACCATTTGGGGCGTAGGCTACCGTTTCGAGGAGAAAGAGCATGCGCAATAAAATCGCCTGGAAGCTGACGCTGTATTTTGCAGCGGTACTGCTGATTTTTGCTTTGGTCGTGGGCGGCACCTTTATGCATTTTTTCGGCAAGCATACGCTGGATCTGAAAAAGAAAGAGATGCAGGTGCGGGCAACGAAGATTGCCGAGGTACTGCAGGATAATATGTCGCGGCTGCAGAACCGTTACGGCGGTATCGGCAGCAGCCGTTTCATCCGTTATATCGACAATATCACGATGGAAAACGTGTGGGTGGTAGATGAGAATAAAAATGTCAAAATGCACCGTGAGGACGCCGGCGCGCTGCCCGAACAGCACGGTATGATGCACGGACATAAGCGGATGCTGATGCGTCAGCAGGAAGATATAGCCGAACCTGCCAGTGATTTTGACTATAACGCTCTGTCGCCGGAAATCAAAAGAGCGGTGGAACAGGGCTTTACCGGACAGAACTTTGTCATGGAGGAGATCAATCCCGTACTGGGCGAGCTGGTGGTCACGGTAGGCGTGCCTGTCAGCGATGCCGGCGGCAAAGTCAGAGCTGTGGTGCTGCTGCATTCGCCAGTGCAGGGCATGCGCGAAGCTGCCTGGGAGGGGATCAGGATCCTGATTTTATCGTGCGTCGTGGCGATGGTCCTGGTATTTGTCCTGAGTATGCTTTTTTCGTGGAAGTTTACCAAACCACTCAATAAGATGCGGCTGGTCGCTGAAAAGATGTCGGAGCATGATTATACGGAGCGCTGCAATATCGACCAGAAGGATGAGATCGGGCAGCTGGCCCAAACGCTGGACGGACTGGGCGAAAGACTGCTGGAAGCAGATCAGGCCAGTAAAAAGCTGGAGCAGCTGCGCCGTGATTTTATCGCGAATATTTCCCATGAGCTGCGGACGCCGGTGACGGTCATCCGCGGTTCGCTGGAAGCGCTGTGTGACAGGATAGTCACCGAACCGCAGGAGGTCGAGGATTACCACCGGCAGATGCTGGCGGAAACTTTGTTCCTGCAGCGGCTGATCAACGATCTGCTGGATCTGTCACGGCTGCAGAATACGGATTTCCCGATCGAAAAGGAACCTGTGAATTTATGCGATGTGGTACAGGACGTAGTGCGCAGCAGCCAGCGGCTGGGACAGCAGAAAAATATTACTATCCAACTGTCCTTGGACACGCCTGTCTATATCATTGAAGGCGATTATGGACGGCTGCGGCAGATGCTGCTGATCTTTTTGGACAACAGCATCAAATTTTCACCGGAACAGAGTAAAATCGAAGTTGCTCTGCTCGGCAGCAGGCTGACGGTAACTGACCACGGCTGCGGCGTGAAGCAGGCAGAGCTGCCCCATGTGTTCGACCGTTTTTATAAAACGCGGGGTGAAACGAATAAGAGCGGCAGCGGTCTGGGGCTGGCGATCTCGAAGCAGATCAGCGAACGTCACGGTATCGGACTGACAATGACAAGTATACCCGGCGAGGCGACCAGCGTAGTGCTGCAGCTGCCGCCGGCTCTGAAGAAAGGAAGTACAGATTAATGAACTATGGTTGTGAAGGCAAGGTCGCCTTTATCAGCGGCGGTACGTCGGGCATCGGCAAGGCTGTGGCCGAGCTGCTGCTGAAAGACGGCGCCGAGGTGTGGCTGCTGGGACGTGATGCCGAAAAGGGTACAGAAGCGGCGGTCACGCTGAGCGCTTATGGCAAAGTGCATTATGTGCAGGGCGACGTTAAAGATCTGGAAGCCTGCCGCAGTGCGGCGCAGAACGTGCGCGAGCAGCGTGAAAATATTGATCTGATCGTCAATGCGGCGGGAATCTATCAGGAACGCCGTTTGGAGAAGGTGACCGAATATGATTTTTTTTCGATCATGGACACTAATGTCAAAGGAACGATTTTTTTGACGCAGACCTTGCTGCCTCTGCTGGCGGCAGAGGGGGCGAGCATCGTGAACATTGCTTCCGACGCGGGGATCAATGGCAATTATGGCTGTCCGCTGTACTGCGCATCCAAGGGCGCTGTCGTAGCGTTTACGAAAGCGCTGGCCTTGGATCTGGCGCCACGGGTACGGGTCAACTGTATCTGCCCGGGCGATGTGGCGACGCCGATGCTGGGTAAACAGCTGCAGCAGGCGGACGGCAGTTATACGCTGGAGGATGTGGAGCAGGCCTATCCGCTGGAACGGGTCGGGGAGCCGCTGGAGATCGCGCATGTGATCTGCTCGGTGCTGTCGCCGTTCAACAGTTTTATGACGGGCAGTATCATTCCCGTGGACGGCGGCCTGACAGCGAAGTAATTAATTGCAAATGCAGATGAAAAACAGGGACAATAACCTTTTGGTTATTGTCCCTGTGCTATTTGCTGCAGAAATACTTCATGATTGCCGATCGCGGCAAAGAGCATAAAAAAGACGATGGCGAACAGTATGTAGCGCAGCCGTCCGACCGGTTCTGCTTCGATATGGGTGCCGCAGGCCTGATCCCAGATCGTCGAGCCGCTGTCACGCAGCACCTGCCGCGCAAACCAGGCGGGGACGAACATCATGATCGGGATGCCCAGCCACAGCCCTTTTACATAGGCCCAGAAGGTACGTTTCCAGGCTAAATTGAAATCCAGCGGCGCAGACGGTGAAACTACACGCAGTCCCAGAAAGCTTTTGCCGGCGGTAGTGCCTGTGCGGGCCAGCATAAAGGCTTCAGCGCTGATGACGACGATCAGCTGCAGCGCCGAGTAAAGAAAGATATTGTTGAGCGCGAAGATAGAATTACGGCTCAGAAGCAAAAATAAAAAACCGATCAGGAAATAATCGAACATCCGCGCCCAAAAGCGGCGCCAGCTATGGTAATTGACAGGAGAGACGGTCAAATGCAGCACATCCTTTTCAGTGTGATTTGATTAGCTTGTTGCCCTCTTATTGTAACACAGAATTATTTGCAGATATAGTGTGCTATTTTATGAAAAAAAGCATATAATATAAATAAAGCTCAGTGAAATTTTATGCGTGGAAACAATGGGGTTGGAGGGATAATTATGCAGAAAAATGCACCTATCGGAGTTTTGGATTCAGGCGTCGGCGGTTTGTCGGTCTTAAAATGTCTGCAGGCGGCGCTGCCGCAGGAGGATTTTATTTATGTGGGCGATACGGCGCGTACGCCGTACGGACCCCGCAGTGAAGCTGAAGTACGCCGGTTTGTAGGTGAGATCATTGATTATCTTGACGGCCGCGGGGTAAAGCTGGTAGTTATTGCCTGCAACACGCTGACTGTTCTGGGTGTGGACACACTTAAAGGCAGCCATGCTTTTGAGATCGTGGGGATGTCGAAAGGTGCGCAGCTGGTGCTTGCCGCCAGCAGCAGGAAAAAGATCGGCGTGTTTGCCACTGAATTTACGATCAACAGCGGTGCGCATAAGGCCGCGATCCTGGCAGCTGATGACGGTGCGGATGTCTATCCTCAGGCCTGCCCGAAGTTTGTGCCGCTGATCGAAGGCGAGCAGTTTGACGGCGCCGAGGTCAGGGCTGCTGTTGCCGAATATGCGGCGCCGCTGAAGGCGGCCGGCATCGATACGCTGATTTTGTCCTGTACGCATTATCCTTTTATTCAAAAAGAGATCGAAAGCGAGTTTGGCAGTGAGGTGACTGTGATCGACCCGGCGGACGCTACCGCGCAGGATACGAAGACGGTTCTGGCTGCAGAGGGGCTTCTGCGCTCTGAAGGAGCAGGTGCTTTGGAGGTCTGCTTTACCGCCGATGTGGAACGCGGCGCGCGGATCGCCGGCAGAGTGCTGCCGCAGGGGAAATGCCTTTTTAAAGAAATAAAATTATAAGCGATTCGTCGCAATTAGAAAAAATTCCTGCTATTTGAGCAAATTTGCTGAAAAATAGCAGGAATTCTGCGATTTTTGTCTAATATAAAATAAAAATAAAAACATAGAATAAGGGCAAGATTTTGCTTTTGCCAGGGATGCTGTAAAACTAATTAGCAGACCAGTGTCTCAGGAGGTTCTGTTTCCGATGCTTTGCAACCTAATCAGCCGTACGAAGGGCTGAGGACGAAGCAAAAAACGACATCGGGACATTTCGACCCGTCTTGAAACTGTCGCTATCTATGCAGAATTGTATAGAGACTTTGCCTACCGGTTTCACAAAGACGTGGAAGCGGTATTTGTATTGCTTGAAATAAGTTTGCTGTGAAAAGAAGGGTGGTTGCTGTGGAGAAAGAGAGTATTTTAAAAGATCGGACGATAGTGGGGTCTCCGCTGACGCATTTATTTTCCCTGGGGATACTGATGTTTGTTTTCTGGCTGGCGCTGTCAGGAGATTTTGCAGTTAAATTTGTCGTGTACGGACTTATCACCAGCGCGGTGGTTGCCTGGATCTGTTATCCGCTGCTGCTTTTGCCCAATGCCGACGGCACCAAAAAATATTTTGCACTGGGTGTTTCGCCGATTGCATTTTTATGCTACAGTCTGTGGCTTCTGAAAGAGCTGGTGCTGGCGAATATCGATGTTGTCAAAGCGACGGTACGGCCGGAGCTCAGGATCGACCCGAAGGTGATCCGTTTCGTGTTCAGGTCGGATAACCCGATGGCGAAGGTGCTGCTGGCAAATTCCATTACGCTGACGCCGGGGACGGTGACGATCAACGTAACGCCGGAGGGGATTTACGAAGTCCACGCTCTGACTGACGGGGCGGCGGAAGGGCTGCTGTCCGGGGCTATGCCACGGAAAGTAGCAGAGCTTTTCGGTGAAAAATTCGATTTTATGGTATTGAAAGGGGAGTAGCATATGCATTATATGATTATCGCGATAATGATGGCAGTGATTGCTGTTATCGGTATGATGCTGCAGCGTGTTTTCCAAGGGCCGACGGTGTACGACCGGATGAATGGCCTGGGTGTAACGGGTACTGATACGATCCTTTTGATCATTCTGTTCGGTTATCTGGACGGACGTCCGGAAATGTATGTGGATATTGCAATGTCTTACGCACTGATCGGTTTTGTCGGTTCAGTGATCATAGCGAAATATCTGGGAGGTAAGGATGTATGATGTTTGAGCTTACTGCACGAGAATTGATCGCCGAGATATTTCTCGCCGGCGGGGCGTTCTTTTTATTGGCTTCAGCTATCGGGATGCTGAGGCTGCCCGATTTTTACTGCCGGCTGCATGCTTCCGGCAACAGTGAGACTCTCGGTATCATGCTTTCTTTTATCGGGCTGATGATCTATGAAGGTATGACGATAGTTTCGGTGAAGCTGCTGCTGATTTCCCTGCTGATCGTTTTGGGGAATCCGATCGGAACGCATATTCTGAGCAAGGCGGCCTATAAATCAGGACATCATGTCTGGACTTTGGAAGAAGACGCAAAGGAGGATAAGGAAGATGCAGATCTACATCATTGAAGCACTGTTATTGGTATTCCTTATAATTACTACTGTTTGCGTTATTTTCTGCAAGGATATCCTGTGCGCGGCTGTCATTTACAGTGAGTTCAGTTTCTGTGCCGTGCTGCTGTATCTGATGATGGGCGCGCCTGACGTAGCCTTTACAGAGGCCGTTATCGGCACGATCTCAACGATCTATTTCGTAGCCTCGCTGAAGAAAATAGACAGGTGGTGTAAATAATGCGCGGTTTAGTAACGGTTTTACTGGCAGTAATTACGGGGATGTTCTGTTCCTTTGTGACATATCTGCCGTTTATCGGTGATGTCAATTCAGCGCCGAACCAGCATGTTACGCCTGTTTACATCGAGCGCAGCGTGCAGGATACCGGGTCGCCCAATATCGTTACCGGGCTTCTGGCCGACTATAGAGGCTTTGATACGATGTGGGAAACTACGGTGATGTTTCTGGCCGGCCTGACAGTAGTAATGCTGCTGAGCAGCAGCACGATGGGCCGCAGACCGGAAAAGGAGGATGAAGACGCATGAAAAAACCTTTCGGCGGCATAGTCCTTGATACGGCGTTCCGGATTATCGTACCTTTTACTTTGATCTACGGCGTCTATGTTTTAATTTTCGGCGAGGCCGGACCCGGCGGCGGCTTCCAGGCGGGCGCGCTGCTGTCGATCGGTGTGGTTTTATCCAGACTGATCATGGGCGATCAGGCATCGTTCAATATTTCGATAAAAAATTCGCTGGTCCTGGCCGGCGTCGGGACCTTCATCTATGCGGCTACCGGCTGGCTGGCAATGCTTAACGGCGGCAATTTCCTGGATTACAGTTATCTGCCGTTTAAAGCAGAACATACCAACGAATTACATGCTTTGGGGATTTTGTTTATTGAGATCGGGGTAACGATCTGCGTTATGATGACGATTCTCAATATTCTGGATGCTGTTGTGAAAAGGGGGGACGAAAATGGGAGCGCTAAATGAGTTTTTGCAGACCAAGGGGATCTATACACTGGTCATGATCTTATTCTTTCTGGGTGTATATGGTATGGTTCTGAGTAAAAATTATATGAAAAAGCTGATGGCAATGAATGTCATGCAGGTGGCTGTAATTTTCTTTTATCTGTGCCTGGCGCAGAAAGAAGGCGGTATGATTCCTATTTTTGACCCAAATGTACCGGATGCCGCTTCCTATATCAATCCGCTGCCCCACTGTCTGATGCTGACTGCGATCGTCGTCAGCCTGGGTACAACGGGTGTGGCCATTGCTTTGCTGATGCGGATCAAAGAAGTTTACGGCTCCGTTGAAGAAGTAGAGGTTATAAGGAGGGCCAGCAAATGATCCAGCATTGTCCTGTACTGATCGTGCTGCTGCCTCTGACGGCGGCTCTGCTCTGCCTCTTATTCAGCAAGTTCAATAAGAATCTCGGTTCCTGGCTGGTCATCGGCTCGATCGCCGGTTCGCTGGCCTGCTCGCTGCAGGTACTGCATCAAACTCTGACCAGCGGCGAAGCGATCCACTACTGGATGGGCAACTGGGAACCGCCTTTGGGCATTGAGTTTGTGATCGATCCGCTGAGCGCGGTGATGGCGGTTTTGATAACCTTCATTTCGCTGATGGTTGCTGTGTACAGCAAGCCCTTTATGCGCAAGGAAGACTGGCTGCATATCGGCGGTTATTATACTTTGTACGGACTTTTGACGGTGGGCCTGTGCGGTATGGTCATCACCGGTGATATGTTCAATCTGTACGTTTATTTAGAGGTCATGTCCCTGTCCGGTTACGGGCTCATCGCCATGGGCGGTAAAAAATCCATGCTGGCAGCTTTTCGTTATATGCTGATCGGTACGATCGGCGCTTCCCTGTATCTGATTTCTGTTGCTTATCTGTATGCGATGACCGGTACTTTGAATATGGCTGATCTGGGCGAAAGGATCATGCCTTATCTCAGTTCGCCGCCGTTTGCTTTAGCGGTTGCATGTCTGTTTATCGGTTTCGGTATCAAAATGGCACTGTTCCCGCTGCACGGCTGGCAGCCGGACGCTTACAACTTTGCCCATCCCGGTTCGGCGGCCTTTATTGCCGGCGTGATGAGCAAGGTTCCAGCCTACGCAATCATTCGTTTCTTCTTTTATATTTTCGGTGTCAATAATCCGATCATCAGCACGGCCTTAACAGTTTTAGGCATTCTTGGCATCGGCGGCGTGCTGATCGGTTCGATCATGGCGCTGGCCCAGTACGACTTCCGCCGGATGCTGGCTTATTCCAGTGTGGCGCAGATCGGTTACATTGCTATCGGTCTGGCGATCGGCAATATGTATGGTTTTATCGGCGCCGTACTGCATATCATCAACCACGCTTTTATGAAAAGCGCGCTGTTTCTTGTTATCGGCGGTATCCAGTACCGTTTCGGCGAAATCAATCTGTACCGTTTAGGCGGTCTGAATAAAAAAATGACTTTAAGCACGATCACCGTTACGTTAGCGGCTTTGTCGATGGTCGGTATCCCTCCAACGGCGGGCTTTTTCAGTAAATGGTATCTGATGCTGGGAGCTTATCAGGGCGGGCAGTATTTCTATATCGTTATTCTTGTTATCAGCAGCTTGCTGAACGCAGTTTATTTCTTCCGTATTCTTGAGCAGATGTTTGTTCAGCACGAGGCGTCGCTGACAGAAATCAACAGGCATGAAGGCAAGCTGGGCCTGCCGCCTGAGATGGCGATCCCGATTTTGTGTGCCGGTATCGGGATTTTAGTCCTGGGCTTCTACAGCGTGGATATTGTTGACGATATTCTCAAATCTGGACTGCCGGAGGTGTTTCTGAGATGACGATCATGGATTGCAGACCCTTCTTGGCAGTAGGCGTTTCCTTCCTCGCGGCGGTGCTGATCTCTTTCAGCCGCAGATATCCTAATGTCCGCGAAAGCTGGAGCGTTATTGCTTCATTTATTAAATTCGGCTTGATCATATCTATGGTACCGGGCGTTCTGGCGGGTGTGACCTATGAATGGACCCTGTTCCAGATCACTGATACGATCGGCTTTACCCTGCGTGCCGACAGCGCCGGTATTCTCTTTGCCTGTCTGGCTGCGCTTTTATGGATACCGATCAACTTCTATTCCATTGGTTATATGCGCTGTAACAATGAACATGAGCAAACAGGCTATTTTGCCGCTTTTGCTATCTGTATGAGCTCGGTTATGGGCATTGCTATGGCTTCTAATCTGCTGACCTTCTTCTTCTTTTACGAGCTGCTGACGATCGCCAGTTATCCGCTGGTCTTGCATAAGCGCAACGAAGAAGCTCTGCTGGCCAGCCGTAAATATCTGATCTACACTTTGATTTCCGGGCAGCTGTTTTTGGCCGGACTGGTGGCAGTTTACTGCATTTCCGGTACGATGGATTTCAAGGCAGGCGGCTTTTTGACAACGGATATGGCGCCTACCTGGCAGCTGCAGCTCATCTTCCTGATCATGATCCTGGCTGGGTCGGTAAAAGCAGCTGTCATGCCGCTGCATGGCTGGCTGCCGGCAGCGATGATCGCCCCGACGCCTGTCAGCGCTCTGCTGCATGCGGTGGCAGTTGTTAAGACCGGTGTTTTCGCTGTCCTGCGTATCATCGGCTTCGTTTTCGGGCCTAAGCTTTTGGCGGATATTGGGACTGCTGATATCCTGGCCTGGTTTGCGGCCGGCAGTATCATCATTTCCTCGCTGATCGCTATTCAGCAGGATAATCTGAAACGGCGGCTGGCCTTTTCGACGATCGGGCAGCTTTCTTATATCGTTTTAGGCGCGGCGCTGCTGTCGCCGCTCAGTATCAAAGGCGCGTATCTGCATCTGGTGGCCCATGCGGTCATGAAGATCACGCTCTTTATGTGTGCCGGTGTTATTATTGTCAGGACGCACCGCAGTAATATCAGTGAGATGTACGGTATCGGCAAAAAGATGCCGATCACGATGTGCTGCTTTACGATCGCCTCGCTGGGTATTGCCGGGATGCCGTTTCTGGTCGGCTTTATCAGTAAGTGGAACCTGGCGCTGGGCGCTTTGCAGTCCGGCAAGCCCTTATATGTTGCAGTACTGATCGCAAGCGCGATGCTGGCGCTTACTTATTTGATGCCGGTCTGTCAAATGGCGTATTTTAAAAGGGACCCGCAGGAACAATTCCGTACTTATGGTGAGATCAGCTACAGAATGCTGCTGCCGATCTGTTTCACAACGATTCTGGCGCTTGTTTTAGGCGTGATGCCGGAAATATCCCCGAATTTCTACGCAATGGCTTCGCAGGCAGCAGATAGTATCTGCCAGGGCTGGACTGGAGGTGGCTGGTGATGAAGCTGACGAAAACTGCTTTGTATAAGCTGGTGCTCATAGTAGCGGTGCTTGCCGCTGTCCTGGAGTTTTTCTTCGCTCATCCTCATTATCACGAATGGTGGAACACTACCCCGGGTTTTAATCTGCTGTTTGGTTTTGCAGGCTGCTGGCTGTTGATTTTTGTAGCTAAAATAGTTATGATGCCGCTGCTGCAGCGTCCGGAAGATTATTATGATGACGGAGGTGACGATGACGATGAGTAATCTGCACCCCGGTTTTATCCTGATCGCTGTCGGATTGATAGCATTGTTTGTTCCTAAAAGTCTGCGCCGGCCGGTGCTTGCGGCAGGTCCGCTTTTGGGATTAGGCGCGGTGCTGACGCTGGCGCCGGGCACGAATGCGACGCTGCCCTTTATCAACGGGATCACGCTGCATTATCTCCATGTAGACGCGCTCAGCTGGATCTTCGCCCTGATTTTCTGTATGATGGCGGCTATCGGCGGTATCTATGCCTGCCATAACAGTAACAGGATGGAAGCCTTCTGTTCGATGACTTATGCCGGCAGCGCGCTGGGCGTAACTTTAGCCCAGGACTGGCTGACTCTGATCTTCTTTTCGGAGCTGATGGCGGCTACTTCGCTGTTTCTTATCTGGTGTAAAAAAACTCCTGCTTCGCGGCAGGCTGGTTATCGGTATTTATTAGTGCATATGTTCGGCGGCAATCTGTTGCTGGCCGGTATTTTCTTAAAGGTCAGCGCCGGAGATTATTTAGTTATGCCGCTGGCACAGGGACCATGGGATACTGCCTTCTGGCTGATCTGTCTCGGCATTTCCATCAATGCGGCCGTAGTGCCGCTGCACGCCTGGCTGGTTGACGCTTACCCCGAAGGTACGGTCACCGGCAGCGTTTTTCTGAGTTCGTTCACTACTAAAGTCGCTGTTTATTGTCTGATCCGCATTTTTGCAGGCACTGACTTCCTGATCTGGTTCGGTGTGCTGATGGCTTTATACGGAGCCTGCTATGCGATCATGGAAAATGATATGCGGCGTCTGCTTTCTTACCACATCGTCAGCCAGGTCGGCTTTATGGTCGCCGGCGTAGGATTGGGAACGGCTATGGCGCTGAACGGCGCAACAGCGCACGCTTTCAGCCATATCCTTTATAAATCGCTGCTCTTCATGTGTGCCGGTGCGATCATTTATGCGACTGGCGTTCGCAAAATCAACCAGCTGGGCGGCCTTGCTAAAAAGATGCCGTTTACATTCTGGTGCTTTGTGATCGCGGCTCTTTCGATTTCCGGTGTGCCGCTGTTCAACGGCTTCATCAGTAAATCCATCACGATCAGCGCCGCCGCTGCTGCCCATTACGGTTCTGTTGAGCTGCTGCTGCAGCTGGCTGGTGTCGGTACGTTTTTATCCATCGCCCTCAAGATGATCTACTTCATCTTCCTGGCGCCTGATAACGGCGTGGTCATCAAACGTGAAGTGCCGAAAAATATGTATGCGGCTATGGGTATCGGCGCGGCTCTGTGCGTGTTGTACGGCGTTTATCCCGAGCTTTTGTACAGGTATCTGCCCTTTACGATGGAACCATACCATCCCTTTACGGTCGACCATATTACTCAGTCTATAGAAATGCTGGGAATGGCGATGCTGCCGTTCATGATGTATCTGCCAAAAATGGCGCCGCATGCAGCTTTATCGCTGGATACGGACTGGTTTTACCGGAAGCCCTTCGCTGGTATCGTGACCGGGCTGTCTTACCTGTGCTGTGCAGTCAGCCGGGCGCTTGGCAGTACCTGGGAAGTATTATATGAAAAATCCATGGAGCTGAGCCACAACCCAATGGAATTTTTGGATGCCAAGCCTTTGCGCAACAGTCCCAAATATAATCCGGAAAATTACCGCACTTCGATCGCCGATCCGATCATGATAACATTAACAATATTATTCTGTTCTCTGTGTTATTTTATGGCGATCATTTAATAAAAAATAACGAACCGTACCAGTATTTAAAGCCGGTACGGTTTTTTATTGACTAAATCCCGCCGCTGGCGTACAATGAAATCTATTGATATTTAAAGGAGTGCAGTTTATGCAGCTTTCATTTCGCCTGGGCGTGATATTCATTCTGCTGGCCGCAGCGGCCTGGGGACTGGGCGGCGTTGCCGGTCAGTTTTTATTTCAATTTTATGATGTAGGCGCTCCCTGGCTTATCGCGGTAAGACAGATCATTGCCGGCGTGGTCTTTTTAGGCTATCTGCTGTGTCGCGGCGAGAATATCTGGGCAGTGCTGCAGGATAAAGAAGATCGTAAAGATCTGCTGGCATTTTCTTTTCTGGGATTGCTAGGCGCGCAGTTTGGTTTTTATTACACGATCTCGCTGTGCAATGCGGCTACCGCTACAGTGCTGCAATACACGGCGCCGATCTTTGTCATGCTGTGGATGTCCTGGAAAAACCGCTGCCTGCCGGAAGGGCGTGAGTTCGTAGGTATTTTTTTTGCTCTGGCCGGAGTTTTTCTGATCGCTACTCACGGCAGCCTGGATTCGGTGGTATTGTCGCCGGCGGCGCTGACCATTGGGATAATTTCTGCTATTTCCCTGGCGTTTTATACAGTTATGCCGTTTCGGCTGCTGCAAAAATATTCGACGACTTTGATTATCGGCTGGGGACAATTTTTATCAGGCGGATTTCTCTGTATCTTCATCAATCCTTTTGAGGCCAGCGGCCATTGGGATGGTGCGGCAGTCGCTGCTATGGTCTATCTGATCCTGGGGGCTACGGTACTGAGCTACAGTGTTTTTTTAGTGGGATTAAAAGTAGTAGGCGCTACTAAAGCCAGTCTTATTTCCTGTGCCGAACCTTTAGCTTCGATCATTGCCGTAGTGCTGTGGCTGAAAACGCCTCTGACGCTGGAGGATCTGGTCGGGATGACCTGCATTATTTTAACCGTGGTTTTATTGTCACTGCCTAAAAAATAAATTAAAAAAATACATGGACGGAGTTTTCCGTCCTTTTTTATTTACAGGTGTCTATGGTACAATAGAGTTAACTAAAATAAAGGAGTTGATTGTATGAGCATAAGTCATTATTCCTATAAATATGGTCATGGCAGCAAGGAGTTCTCACTGGAGTCCGACCGTGTTATCAAAGAAGTCACAGTGGCCAAAATGCCGCAGCTGGAGGATGTCAAAGCGGCGGTTTTAGATGCCGTCTATCATCCTATCGGCAGTGCGCCGCTCAACGAGCTGGTCAAACCGGGACAGAAGATAGCCTTTATCTGCAATGACCCGACGCGCGTGGCCAACAGTTTTGTCTTTATGCCCATTCTGGTCAACGAAATGAATAAACTGGGTATCAAAGACGAAGATATGCATATCGTTTTTGCCCTGGGTACGCACCGTAATATGACCCATGAGGAAATGGTAGAAGCCGTCGGTGCAGAGGTTGCCGGACGTTTAAAAATGTATAACAGCGATGCCAAGGTCAGCGAGGACTTTGAGTATTTCGGCGATACCTCCCGCGGGACCCCGGTCTGGCTCAATAAGCATATCTGCCATGTCGACCATGTTATTATGACAGGGACGATCGTACATCACTATTTCAGCGGTTACGGCGGCGGCAGAAAAGCCATTCTGCCGGGTGTTGCGGCCATGGAAACCGTGCGCGTCAACCACAGCTTTATGCTGGATCCCAATGCCGGTCTGGGCAAAACTGTCGGCAATCCTGTTTATGAAGACCAAATGGAAGGCGTGGCCATGTTTGCCAAAAACCATTCCGTATTTCTTTTTAATGCGATCCTGAATGCTCAGCATGAATTTTTAAAGATTTTTGCCGGCGATTATGTAAAAGCACATCAGGAAGCCTGCAAATTTGTCGACCGGGTCTACGGCGTCGAGATCCCGCAGGCGGCAGATCTGGTTATCGCCAGCTGCGGCGGCTACCCCAAGGATATCAATGTGTATCAGCTGCAGAAAACGATGGATAATGCCTGGTGCGCTGTGCGCGAAGGCGGCGTAGTGATCATCATCGGCGAATGTGAAGAAGGCAGCGGCTCGAAGGTGCTGGAAGAAACCTGTAAACGTTTGGGAACGGCAGACGCTATCAAAGCCGACTTGGAAAAGCATTTTGAGATCGGTGCCAATAAAGCCTTTGCGGTAACACGTCTTACCAAAAAAGCAAAGTTTATTTTAGTTTCGTCACTGGACAAAGAGCTGGCGCATGATATGCTGTTCGAAGCAGTGCCTACCGTAGAAGAAGCTTTGGCTGAAGCCGAAAAAGTAATTGGTAAGGACTATAAGATCATTTTGATGCCGGAAGGCAGCTTAACGGTACCGCTTCTTCCAGCTTAAAGACAATAGTTTAAATATCAATTTAATTTGTATTTTTATAACTTATGCCTATATTTAAAAACGATTACAAATATTTTTATGCAAGAAAGTATTGCTTTAGCCTGAGGTTTAAGTTATAATAAATCCTGCGAATGTATTCGTAGATATTAAAAAAACTATTGCCTGCTGTATCTGCAATTTCGTAAATGCAGATTAAATTAAAAGGAGTTGTGAAGAAATGAACATTGATTACAAAGCTATTGGGGTCAGAATCAAAGCTGCCCGTGCGCGTAAAGGCGTTACCCAAGGCTATATCGCAGAAGTGACCGGTCTGTCTACACCGCATATCAGTAATATTGAAACAGGAAATACTAAATTAGGCCTGCCTACGATTATTCATCTGGCTAATGTTCTGGATGTTTCCGTAGACGAGCTCCTCTGTGATAATATTCACCGCAGCGAGAAGATTTTCCAAAATGAGCTGGCAGAATTATTGCAGGGCTGTGATGCTCATGATCTGCATCTGATCACTGAATTAGCCAAAGTAGTAAAGAAAAACAGCCTGGACGGTGTAAAGAAAACCAGAGGACGCAAACCGAAAAATAAAATCTGAGCAAAGCTTTTTAAACCTGCATTTCCAAAACCTTTATGTTATAATATAAATATCAGTAAAAGCTGTAGTGAAAAGGTGGACGGAAGTTATGGATAAATTTGTTCAAACAGAATTAGAAGGTGCCGGCGTTAATGTTGAAGAGACTTTAAGACGTTTTATGAATAATGAAATGCTGATGATAAAGTTTCTGAGAAAATTTGTTGACGACGAAAATATGAATAAACTGCGTACACTCATCGCTGATAAACATTATAATGAGGTACTGCCTGTAGCGCATACGCTGAAAGGCGTCAGTGGAAATCTTGGTCTTATTAGACTATATGAGATTTTTTCCAGAATGTGTCAGGACTGCCGTAATGATCAGTATGAAGATTTGGACGGGCTGTTCGCTCAGGCTGAAGCAAATTATTCTAAAGTCGTAGAGGCGATTAAAAAAATTTAAATGCCAGACCCGGAATTTATTCCGGGTCTTTTTTTATGTTTTAAGGATTTTTAATTAAAGCTATTGCCAAGTAACATTTGATAAAGTATAATAAAGCAACAAGAGTATTGAAAAATAGGAAACCGCTAAAAATAATTGTTATTGATAATTTAAAGGGTCGTTTGCGGAGGGAAAGTATGCAGCTGAACGTTACTACTGACTATGCCATAAGGATAGTTTTATATTTGGCAATCAAAAAAGAAATCACTACATCAAAAGAAATAGGTGCAGCGATGGGGATTCCGAAAAATTATGTTCTGAAAATAACTCATAAGCTGGTAGAGGCTGGAATCATTGAAAGACTGGTAGGAGCGCAGGGCGGCTTTTCGCTGGCACAGAAAATAGATGATATCACTTTATTGGATATCCTCAATATCATGGAACCGACAATGAGGGTTAACCGTTGTCTGGAAGAGGATAAATTCTGCAGCCGTTATGCTACTGAAAATTGTCCGGTCCGCGGGTTTTACTGCAAGCTGCAGGAAGAACTGGAAAAAAGTTTAAAGAAAATGACGATTAAAAGGTTGCTGGCAGACGCAAATTAAAATTTGTTGTTAAAGAAACTTATAACTGAATATGGATATTTAGGCGGAGTATAAAATATTCCGTTTGAATAACTCCCCGGTTACCCGTTTTGTTTTTTTTAGCAAAACGGGTAGCTTTTTTTATGCGCCGTTGAAAAACGGCGCTTTATTTTTGAGCTTGGTTAAAGTCAGATTGGTACCAGTTGCAAGACTTTCAGACAAGCGTATGCAATTACAACAAAAAATGTCTTGCGGGGGGGGACAAATATGATAGTATAATGTAAATTAAAGAATAAGAATAAAAATAGCAATACAATATATTAATAAAATATTAAGGAAAAATATTAACAAACAGATAAACAATATAGCGGATAAGTGAAAGGAAGCGATAAACTGGCCAAAACATAAACTTATCACTATAAGTTTATATAAAAAATCAAAGGGGAGATAAAAATGGATAACAAGAAAGCTTTAAGAATGGCGGTCACACTGGCGATAATAAATATGCCGCTTTTAGCGCAGGCCGCAGATGTAAGTCCCGTAAGGATTACAGACGGCAGTACCTACACGATGACAGCTGATTCTGTAATAAATACCGGTTCTAATACAACAGGTATTTTTGTCGGGTATAAAGATGGCGGTACGATTGTTGGCGATAATGTCACCGTTACCAGCGACGGCTATGGTATCCAAATCCAGACTTATGCTACAGGGGGCGTTGCAGGCAGCGGCGATTGTAGTATTAAGCTTGGTAAAACGATCGTTGAGGCTAAATCTTCTGCGGTACGTGTAGACTCAAGCAGCTATGGTCAAAAGGCGACAGTTATTTTAGGTGCCGGCAGTATTTTAAATTCATCAGCTAATTCTGCTGTGTACGTTACGGGTAAAGATTCTCTGCTCCAAATAGGCGATGGCAGTACAGTTACCGGCAACAGTTATGGTGCTACAGGGGCAGCGCTTGCTTCCTCCAGCGGCGGTAAGATTGAAATCGGCAACGGTGTTACGATAGGGCACGATAATATCAGAGGCTATGATGTCAACAGCATTGCGGTATTATCGATGGATGGCAATGCGAGCCAAGGCCAAAGTAATATTACAATCGGCGACGACAGTACGATTTATGCCAAAGGGAAAGGTTATGGCGCAAATGCCGTTCAGGCGGGCTATTTATCATATACTGGTTTTAACGGTGTTGGTACTAAACAGGGGAGCTCCGGACAGATAAGTGTAGGCGATAAGGCAACTATCTGGACGGAAGGGGACGAGTCCTTTGCTGTCTATGGTATCCATGCCGATTCCACGCTTTATGTTGGCAAAGATGCCGAGATCAGTACTCAGGGCGATAAGGCTTCGGCTGTCCGCGGCGGCAATATTACTAAAGTATATGATTTTACTGCTGCCGGCGGCAAAATCACTATTGATGAAGGGGCAGAAATCAAAACTCTGGGGGATCAGTCACATGGTGTAGACGCCCGTTATGACGGCACTCTGATCGAATTAAAAAAAGACGCGGTCATAACGACAGTTGGCAGTGAGTCTCATGGCGTAACGGCGCTTGCCGGCGGCACGGTAATTTTACAGGACGCTGCTGTTACTGTGGATTCAACAAAAGATGCTTATGCTTTCAGTGCGGAAGGTAAAGATAGTGATACAGCTGCCGTAAGTACTATTACCGGCAGTGGTGTTTATAATATTGTCGGCGATATCAGGGCTGCGGACGGCGGCATTCTTACATTAGATCTGGCAGAAGGTTCGCGGTTTGAGGGAAAGGCTGTGCTCGACAGCGGCAATGATTCACAGAGCACCTTAACTATGGCTAAAAATTCGCTGTGGACTTTGACTGGCAATTCACAGCTCAACAGTTTGCAGAATGAACAGTCTGTGATCGATATGACCGGCGATAATAAGGCTTTCAGTACGCTGTCTGTGGAAACGCTGACAGGTAACGGTGGGACGATCATTATGGATATTGATGGTTCCCAGGTTGATGCCAGTGATAAAATTTATGTCACAGGTGATTTCAGCGGAAGTCAGACACTGTCACTGAAGGAGATAAATGGACTCGACAGTGATCCGGGAATAGGCCAGGCGGCAGAAAATACTGTTTTAGCCAGTGTCAACGGCAGCGGTACTTTTACGGCTGATGATCAGGAAGGCACTTTGTACTGGCAGCGTTATGAGCTGGGACAAAAAGACAGTGCTGCTTCCGGTTATACGACAGACTGGTATTTGAAAGGCATTACAAATCTTAACCTGCCGACAACCAGTGTGGAGGCTATCGCCGCTTCTGGTGCGCTGGCTTATCATACCTGGCGCGACCATGATCAGCTGCTGCAGCGGCTGGGAGATCTGCGCCAGCATGGTAGAGAGGAAGAGGGCGTCTGGGTAAGGGTCAAAGGCGGTAAGCTGAGCCGCAGTGACCAGTTTGAATTTGAGAATAAATACACACAGTATGAGCTTGGCTATGACCAAAAATTGAAGTCAACGCCGGCGTATACGCGTTATGCTGGTATTTCCTTCAGCTATTTGGATGGCGACAGCAGCTACAGCAGCGGCAGCGGCGAGAATAAAGTTAAAGCTTTAAATATTTACGGTACGCAGATCGGTGCTAAGGGCCATTACCTTGATTTAGTGGTGAAATACAGTCAGCTCGATAATGATTTTAAGGTTTTTGATACCTCCGGTAATAAGATCACCGGTGACTATGACCAAAATGGATTATCGATAAGCGCGGAATATGGGCGCAAAAACAATCTGAAAAATAATTGGTATATCGAACCGCAGGCCCAGCTCACTTTTGGCAGGCTGCGCGGAACTGACTACACCACAAGCAATGGCATCAGGGTAGATCAGGATGGAATCGACAGTTTTGTGGGACGTATTGGTTTCAATATTGGTAAAGATATCAATGAAAAAACTAATATATACTTGAAGGCTAATCTGATGCATGAATTTGGCGGCGGCTATAATGCCTCGATGGTGGATGCCGGCGGTACAAAAGCAAGACTGGACCGTGATTTTGATGATACCTGGTTTGAATATGGCTTAGGCGCAGCAGTGCAGACTGGTAAAAACAATTACTTCTATGTTGATGTCGAGCGCAGTGCCGGCAGTGATTATAAAAAAGACTGGCAGTGGAATGTCGGAGCCAGATGGAGTTTCTAAATAGTTGCTTTGATTTTCGGCAAGGTGTTGCAACCCTCCAGCTTGCTTGAGAATATCCCCAGCCTCCGTTCCATTTTTATGGAACGGAGGTTTGTTTATCGACGGCAGTAATTAAAATCCTGCTGAGAAAATGAGCTGTCGCAAACAGGGTATATTGACAGCACTTGCCGGGTTGCGTTATACTATATGGCAGAGCTTATTATGCTCTGAATCGCTACTGTAGCTCAGCTGGTAGAGCATCTCATTCGTAATGAGAGGGTCGCAGGTTCAAATCCTGTCAGTAGCTCCAAAAAAAAGATAGCTCAAGATTTTTCAAAACTATGAAAAATCTTGAGCTTATTTTTTTATAATATATTTTCTTGTGCAATCATAGAGGCTGCAGCGATTTGATCATTGTTGTGAGCTGCTGCAGATGTGTTTCTTCCGTATCCCAGGAATCCATCATAAATAAATATATTTTTTTCTTAAAAACAATGAAGGCATTTGATTTTACAAAAGGAAGCTGCTTATCTTTTTTGTATATGTCCATAGGCAAAGAGGCGTTCACAAGAAGTACATAATGAGGGCCTATATTTTTACAGTCGGCGAAAGTGATATTATATTTACTTGATGCCTGTTTGGTCATTCCGATAAATGCGTCAAAATATTCATTTAATAATTCTTTAGGCATATTTCTCAAAGTTGCGTTTTCCTTTTCGTCTATAACCGGAGAAACGCCTACCCTTACAGTGCTTTTTTTATCGTCTGAAGCCGTAAATATCAGCACCATACCGCCTTCCTGGGTGCTCTTTTCTGAAAGGTTCCAGTTATCGCCGATATCGATCAGAAAATCATTTTCGATATTTTTATAGATCGCGGCATTACAAATATTGTTCGTCAGTAAAAGTATCATAAGAACAAGAAACATTTTTGGCATAAATTACCTCCCTTTTGTAGTAATATTTTAGGTTCTTTCAAGTGAATGGAGTACGTTCAGTAACCTGTTTAAAAATCAATACCGCTATTATTATATACTTGTGCAATGAAATAAACAATATAAAAGAAAATGCTTGGTGGAAATATTTGCTCGTGCGTGTTGCGATCGAGGTGGTTCTGATAATTATTTTAATAAAAGCATGTCCGAAAATGGCGGGAATTATAGAAAAGTTATGATATAATTAAAGCGATTTAAAGTAAGGAGGCAAACGGTGATGCAGGAAAATATCAAGGGATTGTACGCGGCTTTTAAAGCCAAAGATGCCCGTTTTGACGGACGTTTTTTCGTTGGCATATCGTCTACGGGAATCTACTGCCGTCCGGTTTGTAAAGCCAGACAGCCCAAAGCGGAAAACTGCACTTTTTTCAGGACGGCCGCCGCTGCGGAACAGGCCGGCTACAGGCCCTGCCTTTTGTGCAGGCCGGAACTTGCTCCCGGGACCTCTGTTACTGATGCTACGGCTGATTTAGTTTACCGGGCTGCGCGAATGTTGGAAAGGAATTGCGGCAGCGGCCAGAGCCTGCAGGAAATAGCAGAACGGCTTGGCTGTACGGACAGACATTTGCGGCGCGTATTTACTGCGGAATACCACGTTTCCCCTGTCCAATATTTACAGACCTGCCGCTTGCTGCTGGCCAAAAATCTGCTTACCGACACCGATTTGTCAGTGCTGGAAGTTGCAATGGCGGCAGGATTTGGCAGTCTGCGCCGTTTTAACGATTTATTTAAAAAACATTATCAGCTTGTGCCGACAGCTTTGCGGAAAAGACAGGCAGAAGCAAAAAGCCATAATGGTGAGATCACCTTGGCTCTTGGTTACCGCCCTCCTTATGCCTGGGATAAAATATTAAAGTTTTTGGCAGGACGGGCAATAACAGGAATAGAAGTTGTAAATAATGATGAATATCTGCGTACGGTAAAGCTGCAAAATGCGGAAGGCCAGCAGTTCTGCGGCTGGGTGCGGGTCGGGCACAGACCGGTTGAAAATACTTTGAGCGTTACGGTCAGCGAAAGTCTTCTGCCGGTGCTTCCTGAGGTATTGGCACGCATCAAGAATTTATTTGATTTATATTGTGAGCCTGAGGCAGTATATGAAACGCTGCAGGTGATGAATACTCTGCAGCCCGGTTTGTGTGTTTTAGGAACCAGACTGCCCGGCTGCTTCAATGTTTTTGAAATGTCGGTGCGGGCTGTACTGGGTCAGCAGATCACTGTAAAAGCTGCAAGTACTTTAGCGGCAAGGCTCGTCGCCGCGTATGGAACTCAGGTCCAGACAGGTATCGAGGGTCTTACGCACAGCTTTCCTGCGCCTGCGGCGATACTTGCACTGGGAGAAAATAGTAGTGAGCATTTGGGAAAACTAGGTATTATTTCTGCGCGTGCGAATACGATTTATCAACTGGCACGGGTATTGGCAGACGAAAAAAATGATTTTGGCTTCTGCGGCAATCCGGAGGAAGAAATGCAAAAGCTGCAGTCTATTCGCGGTATCGGCAGTTGGACGGCACAGTATATAGCCATGCGGGCAATGGGCTGGCCCGATGCTTTTCTGCCAACGGATGCAGGAATAAAAAAGGCGCTGCCGGATCATACGCCTAAAGAACTGCAGGCACTGTCGGAAGCCTGGCGTCCCTGGCGCAGTTATGCTACGGTTAATTTATGGAATACATTATAGAGGAGGCCCTATATGTACTACTCTACGACTTATTTATCGCCACTGGGAAAAATTACGCTTGCGTGTGACGCTTGCGGTAAAAATCTTGTCGGCTTATGGCTGGAAGGGCAAAAGTATTATCAGGGTACGCTGAAGGAAGCTTTGATTGAAAAGGATGCTGTGCCGCTTTTCGATATTGCAAAAAAGTGGCTGGACAGATATTTCTCCGGGCAGAAGCCTGATGCGGCAGAGCTGCCGCTGGCACCACAAGGTAATGCGTTTCGCCAGGGCGTTTGGGAAATTTTATGTACGATCCCCTATGGAGAGGTAACAACTTACGGCACTATTGCTAAAAAAATAGCAGTGGAGCTGCAGAAGGAACGGATGTCAAGCCAGGCTGTCGGCGGTGCTGTTGGACATAATCCCATTTCTATTATTATTCCCTGCCACCGGGTCGTTGGTGCAAACGGCAGTCTTACTGGGTATGCCGGCGGTATTGAAACAAAAATAAAACTGCTGGAGCTGGAAGGCGTAGATATGTCTGGATTTTTTATCCCCAAAAAAGGTACGGCATTGTAATATACTAATAAAATCGGAGGGAAATTATGGTTACGTATAACGGCGAAAGGATAGTAGACGCGGCATTTGCGGAGCAGGTGTATGAGGCAGTCGCCCGGATACCTCGCGGTAAAGTGGCTACCTACGGACAGATAGCGGCGCAGGTCGGTGATCCGCTGGCTGGGCGTGAGGTAGGGCATATCATGAGCTGTGCTCCTTCTGGACGGAATTTGCCCTGTCACAGGGTCGTGAACCGTACCGGGGCTCTGGCACCTGACTATGCTTTCGGCGGGCAGGAAAAACAACGTGCTTTGCTGGAAGCGGAGGGCGTAACCTTCCTTGCCGACGGGCGAATAGATATGACGCTGCATTTATGGGGCAAATATGAACAATTTAATATTTTTGATATGAGCTGACAGGCCGGCCGATATTTTAAAATGCTCTGCAGTGAAAATGTTGACAAATATTTAAACAGATGCTAAAATAACCTTGTTTTTACGGAAACACCTCGGAGGGCAGTACTGCCGGATAAGAGATATTCTCTTATCCGGTTTTTTTATTAGATTAAAGGAGGAAAAATAATGCTTACGGAAAACGCTTCAAAAATCCAGCAGAAATATTTAGGCGCAAAGGGTTTGATCGTACTGATCGCTGTGATGAATATGTTTGTACCGTTGTCGATAGATTTATATCTGCCGGCACTGCCGACGATAGGTACAGAATTTGCTGCGACACCTTTGATGGTCAATTTGACGCTGGTCAGTTTTTTCTTCTTTTTCGCAGTGGGTATTCTGCTGTTTGGACCGGTGAGTGATAAATACGGACGCAGGAAGATTTTACTGCTGGGAATAGTTCTGTATACGCTGGCAAGTGGTCTGTGCGCCTTTGCCGGCAGTATTTACAGTCTGATAGCGTACAGAATCGTGCAGGCTTTGGGTGCAGGCGGCATGGTTGCTGTGTCGATGGCGGTTGTCAAAGATGCTTTTTATGGCACCACTAAAAATCGTGTTTTGGCGCTGGTGCAGGCTATGGCTGTTATTGCGCCGATGGTCGCCCCTGTTATCGGCGCATTTCTGCTGCAGTTTGTCAGCTGGCGCGGCACCTTCGTGGTCCTGATCGCCGCCGGTGCTGTTAATCTGGCCGCCAGCTTCTTTTTTGAAGAAACGCTGTCGGAAAGCGACCGTTATAAGGGAAGCTTTTGGAGTACCTTCGGCAGATTGGCAGTTGTCGGTAAAAATGTTGGTTTTACTGGTGTACTGACTGTATTTTCACTGCTGGCAGCACCTTATATGGCTTACGTGGCAGTATCTTCCTATGTTTATGTACAGTATTTTGGGCTTAGTGAGCAGGTCTACAGTTATTTCTTTGCGGCTAACTCATTTTTTGCCGTTGTCGGTCCGTTTTTATATATGAAGTTGATCGGGATCGTATCGCCGCGTCAATTTACCTATGGCTGTTTTATTTTTACTGTAGTAGCAGCGGCAGCGCTGCTGACAGTAGGGAGTATTTCACCGTGGTGGTTTTTAATAGCCTTTTTACCGGTCACGATCATGGAAAGCGCTGCCAGGCCTTTTAGTACGGCTATATTATTGGATCAGCAGAAAACGGATATCGGCTCTGCCTCGTCGCTGATCAATGCGGTGAATACTGTTTTTGGCAGCTTGGGTATGATGCTGGGTGCATTGAACTGGAGCAATTTTATTGAAGGGCTGGGGATCATTACCGCTGTTTGCGTCACCTTGGCAATTGCAGGCTGGCTGGCCCTGCTGCATTTTAAAATTAGGGTAGAAGGTTTATAAAAATTGGTCAAAATAAAAAATACCTGCCGTTGATCAACGGCAGGTATTTTGCTTTGCAGCGAAAATTTCAGACGCTGCCTATAGGGGAAAGATGCCCAAGCAATCCATTATTTAACGATCAAGACCGGTATTTCCGCATACATGGCAACTTTGGAGCTGACGCTGCCGAGGATAAATTCTGCAACAGCGTTCATGCCGCGGCTGCCGATGATAATCATGCTAGCTTCGGATTTTTTGGCGGCGGTCAGGATTTGCTGTGCGGCGTTGCCAACTAAAGTTTCATAATGAACGGGGACTTTGACGGCAGCTGTCTGTTTTTTTGCTGCTTCCATTAATTCCTGACCGGCCAGTTCATATAATTCATTGGTTTGTTTGACCATAGCGGGGTTTAACTGGTTCAAAATGGTCGACCGTTTGCTGTAAGGTTCGATTACATGGACTACTTTTACTTCAGCGTCAAGCTTACCGGCCAGATCGATACCATAAGCAAGAACTTTACTGGACGAATCAGAACTGTCGATAGCGATTAAAATTTTCTCTTTCATATGAATCCCTCCCTGGATTTTGCATCCTGCTCTTTACTTGACTGTTCTTCTTTTCTTTAATATTATTATAACAACAATAAAATCATACTTAAAATACTTATTTTTGAAATTATAATACCTAAAAAGTATGAATGGAGGAATACTTATGAATTTGCAGCAAATGCGGTATTTCGTAATGGTAGCACGGCTGGGCAATGTTACAGAGGCTGCTAAAGCGCTGCATATCGCACAGCCGCCGTTAAGCAGACAAATCAAACAGCTTGAGCAGGAACTGGGCGTGGTGCTGTTCGACAGATCAGGCCGGCGTCTGCATCTGACAGAAACCGGCCATATGCTGCTGCATCGGGCAGAAGAGATCTTAAATTTAACGGATCGGACTGTATGTGAATTATCCAGCAGTGAGCTGGGACAGGAGGGTATTTTATCACTGGGAGTTGTCCCTTCGATGAGCCTGATGGTATTACCGCAGATGATTGCCGCTTTTAAAGAGTCGTATCCCAAAATAACCTATCGGTTGTTGATCGGCGAAAGTTTACGGGTGATTGAACTGCTGGAAAAGGGGGTCATTGAAACTGCTATCGTTCATTTGCCTGTGGACGAGGATTATTTTGCAAGCTATAAGCTGCCAACTGAACGTTTGGCACTGGTCTATGACGCGGCGTTTTTTCCGCAGCTGGAAGGGACTTTTGAACTGCCTGTAAGCAGGCTGCAGGGGCTGCCGCTTTTATGCCACCGCCGTTATAAGGAACTGTTGGAACAGTCTGCTGCTAAAAATGGCATCCAGGCATATTTTTTCTGTCTCAGCGACGACAGTAATTATCTGATCGCCTGGGCGAAAGCCGGGTTGGGACTGGCCGTTATCCCCGAGTCAGCGGAAACGATCGCCAGGCATGAAGGGCTGGCCTGTGTCCGTATGGACGACCCGGAGCTGACGACTACGGCGGCAGTGGTATGGGGGCGCAAGCATTATCACTCGCCGACAACACGTAATTTTATCAGTTTTATACCGCAGTATTTTGAGCAGTACCAAAAGTTCTGCTGAGTACTGTTGACTGCAGACCAGAGAAAATATAAATAAAAAGCCCCCGGAATTTTTAAGATTCCGGGGGCTTAGCTTTCAATTATTTCCAGGCCGGTAAAATTGTGCCCTGGAAGTGTTCCATAATGAATTTTTCATTATCAGCTGATTGGTAAATTTCTTTCAGTTTAGCGATCCGAGGATCGTTTTCATTGGTTTTCTTGGTTACGAAGATGTTGACAAACGGATTGTCAGCAGATTCCAGAATGATGGAATCTTTGGTAGGGTTCAGGCCTGCGGGAATAGCGTAGTTGGCATTGATTACAGCAAAGGTAACGTCGGGCAGGCTGCGGGGAATGGTAGCTGCATCCAGTTCCAGGAACTTGAAGTTATGCGGATTTTCGGTGATATCGGCAACGGTGGTAGTAACGTTTTTGATATCTTTGACTTTGATCAGCCCGGCATTGGCAAGAACTAAAATCGCACGGCCGCCGTTGGATGGATCGTTAGGAATACCGATTGTAGCGCCGTCAGGAATGGCGTCGCCTTTTTTCAAAGTTTTGGAGTAAGCAGCCATCGGGAAGTTAACGGTTTTGAAAACTTCTACCAGGTCAAATTTAGGTTCTTTTTGTAGAGTAGCATCTAAATAAGGGCGGTGCTGCATGCTGTTGGCAAAAACCTCGCCTTGGAACAGTGCTACATTAGGAGTTACATAGTCGTTGAATTCAACGACTTCGATTTTCAGACCTTGTTTTTCAGCAAGCTTTTTAACATTGTCCATAATTTCAGCATGGGGGCCTGCAGTAACTGCGATTTTGATAGGCGCATCGCCAGCAGGAGCTTTTGCTGCTTCTTTTTTATCGTCGCCGCAGCCGAAGGTGGTCAGGGCAGCTACGCATAAAGCTGCCGCGGTCAGTATTTTAGCTAATTTTTTCATGATAATTTCCCCTTTACAAGATGATTTTATAGTTTGTTTTTATTAAGCTTTTTGGAAAAGTAGTCGCCGAGTGACTGGATAGATTGGACCATAACGATAAGTACGACGACAGTGATCAGCATAACGTCCATTTGGAAACGCTGATAGCCGTAACGGATCGCCAGATCGCCTAAGCCGCCGCCGCCTAATGTACCAGCCATGGCGGAATAACCGATCAAAGCGATAACAGCGAGGGTGATACCTAAAACGATGGAATGCAGTGCTTCCGGCAAAAGTACCTTGCGGATGATCTGCATGGGGCTGGCGCCCATGGCCTGAGCCGCTTCGATAACGCCGTGATCGATCTCCAGCAGCGAAGATTCGATGATGCGGGCAATAAAGGGTGCGGCTGAAATAGTCAAAGGTACGATGGAAGCGGTAGTACCTATCGAAGAGCCTACTAAAAGACGGGTCAGAGGAATGATCGCTACCATTAATATAATGAAGGGAGTTGAGCGGGTAGCGTTGACAATAGCGCCTAAAACGCTGTTTACAGGAGCGTTGGGCAGGATATGGTTTTTACGGGTGACGGTTAAGATCACGCCGAGCGGTACGCCGATGAGTGTGGCGAGTATTGTGGAAGCCAGCACCATATAGCAGGTTTCCCAAAAGGATTTAAGTAAAAGAGCTAACATTTCAGGAGACATAACCGATCACCTCAACTTTCAGCTGCTGTTCATGCAGATATTGCAGAGCATTTTTGATACCTGCGGCGCTTCCTGAAATCTCAATGACCAGGGTGCCGAAGGGTATATCCTTAAGCGAGTCGATATTACCGTAGATGATATTGATATCGACATCGAATTTTTTGACCATACCGGAAACGATCGGATCGCCGGCTGAGTTACCGATGAAGGATAATCGCACGATTAGTTTGCTGCCTTCGGTGTAGACTGCGCTGATTGAAGAAGATTGCAGCAGTGCAGGCAGTTCGACATTGTTGATGCTTTTGACGAAATCTTTGGTAGTGGGCTTCTGCGGATCGGTGAAAACATCGATCATGGAACCTTCTTCAATGATCTCGCCGTTTTCGATAACAGCTACTCTGTCACAGACTTCTTTGACTACTTCCATCTGATGTGTGATCATGACAATAGTCAGATTCAGGCGTTTATTGATATCTTTGAGCAGGTCGAGAATAGATTTTGTTGTCTGCGGGTCCAATGCCGAGGTTGCTTCATCACACAGCAGTACTTTAGGATCGCTGGCTAGAGCGCGGGCAATACCGACACGTTGTTTCTGACCGCCTGACAGCTGGCTGGGATAATAATCGCCGCGATCCTGTAATTGTACCAGCTCCAGCAGCGGCTGCACCCGCTTTTTGATTTCAGACTGCGAAATACCCTGTATTTCCAGCGGAAAAGCGATATTATCATAAACTGTGCGGGAGGCCAGCAGATTAAAGTGCTGGAAGATCATCCCGATATTTTGGCGTGCTTTGCGCAGTTCCTGATTGTTCATTGCAGTCAGTTCCTGTCCATCCACAAAGACCTGACCGCCGGTAGGTACTTCCAGCATATTGATGCAGCGGATCAGGGTTGATTTACCGGCACCGCTGAGGCCGATGATACCGAATATTTCTCCGGCGTTGATATGCAGATTTGTTTTCTTTAAAGCGTGGATATCACCTGCATTGCTGTAATAGGTTTTTTCCACATTGCGTAAATCGATCATACAGCGTTCCTCTTTCTTTTCTAAAATCGTAAAAAAACCCTTCACACAGGTGAAGGGTAACGAAAGCGTTTCGTACTGCTTCATCTGTCGGATTTACATCCGTTGGATTTGGCACCGTTCACGTCGTGATGGTTGCCGTAGCTTCATAGGGCCAGTCCCTCGGCTACTCTTGATGAAATACCGTTTGAAGTTGTTAAACAAAATAATACACTTACAATCGGCACTTGTCAATAAAAATTTTAAAATTTTTGTAAAAAACCTTGCCTTTCACAAGATAAAGTGATAAAGTATAAAAGAAAAAAGGTGCTAGCACCAGCTAAATTTAAGGAGGCAATCATGGCTGCAAAAACCAGAGACCATTTGACCGATCAATTATTTAAAGCGATTCTTAGCTTAAAAAGTGAAGAGCAGTGTTCCAACTTTTTTGAGGATATTTGCACGATCAGCGAACTGAAATCCATGGCGCAGCGTTTGGAGGTTGCCAGAATGCTTGATGCAGGCTGTATTTATGAAGAGATAGTAGAAAAAACAGGCGCCAGTACGGCGACGATCTCACGGGTTAAACGCTGTTTGGTTTATGGCGCTGACGGCTATAATTCGATAATGCCATTATTAAAAAAGGAAGACAAGCACAATGCTGAATAATAAAGCTTTGCAGGTGCCGTATGGAACTAGGGACGTACTTCCGGGTGAAGCCGGCGCCAGAAGGATAATTGAAAATAAGCTTGCCTCTACCTTTAAAGCCTGGGGCTATGACGAAGTGGTCACGCCGACTTTTGAATATCTGGATACTTTTGCCGCAGCAGGGCAGCTGTCAGACAGCAGTTTTAAATTTTTTGACCGTCGTAATAATATTTTATTGCTGCGGTCGGACATGACGACTCCTTTGGCGCGTTTGGTAGCTACTCGGCTCAATGAGGGACCGGCGGTAAAACGGCTTTTTTATCTGGCGAATCTATTTCGCTATGAGGAAACACAGGCCGGACGCCAGTGTGAGTTTAATCAGGCCGGTGTTGAAATGATGGGTGCGGCCGGACCTTCGGCAGATGCCGAGATGCTGGCTTTAGCAGTAGCTTCGCTGCAGGCAGCAGGGTTAAATGATTTTGTGATCAGTGTTGGCCAGATCGATTTTATAAATGGCTTGATTGAAGCGGCTGAGGTCACTGAACTGCAGGCGCAGGAGCTGAAACGCTGCCTGATCGAGCATGATGTGGTACGGTTGGAAGCGTTGGCAGATGGCAGCAGGATGTCACCGGAACAAAAAGATTTGTTTAAAGAGCTGCCGTTTCTGCATGGTGGGCTTGAACTTTTAGATAAGGTTGAAGCCTGTGGTTTGAACAATAAAAGCTCCAAGGCTGTGCAGGATCTGCGCGAAATCTATGCTTTGGCCGAGGTCTATGGTGCGGCTGGTTATCTGCGTTTTGATCTGGGGCTTTTGCGCGACCTTGATTATTATACTGGAATGTTATTTGAAGGCTACGCTGAGGATATGGGTTTCCCGATCATCGGCGGCGGCCGTTATGATAAAATGATGGAAAATTTTGGCAGATCCTGCCCGGCAACAGGATTTGCTATAGGGATAGACAGGATCATGTTGATTCTGAGTCGGCGCCGGCAGCTGGACAATATCAGCAGCTGGGATGTTCTGGTGGCCTGGCAGGCAGGCTGTCTGCCACAGGCGATCGCGCAGTGTATGCGTCTGCGCAGGAGCGGCAAAACAGTGAAGCTGGCTGCCGAGCCTTTTAACCAGAGCAAAGCAGTGGACGCGCAGCGTGCTAACGCCTGCGATACGCTGCTGTATATCGAAGATTGATAAAGGAAGTGCCGTAATGGATTATATTACCGTAGCGTTGCCGAAGGGCAAGCTGTTTCAAAGATCAGTAGAGCTGCTGGATAAAGTAGGCTATAGTGCTGATAACGTAACTGAAGATTCGCGCAAACTTGTTATCAGTAACGAGGATAGCAAGGTGCGCTTTATAATTACTAAAACTGTCGATTTGCCGACCTATGTAGAATACGGTGCTGCCGATATCGGGATCATTGGTAAAGATGTGCTGTTGGAAGAACGCAAGGACGTATATGAGCTGCTGGATCTGAAATATGGACGCTGTCGTTTGATGCTGGCAGTTCCTGAGCAGATGCAGCGTCCCAGGCTGACTGATTATGCGCATCTGCGGGTAGCAACTAAATATCCGAACTGTGCCCAGGAGTATTTTCGCAGTCTGGGGATTCAGACCGAGATCATCAAGCTTAACGGCTCGATTGAACTGGGGCCGATGGTTGGATTGTCGGAGCTGATCGTTGATATTGTGGAAACAGGCCGTACCCTGAAAGAGAATAAATTGGTGGAGGTAGATTCCATCTATACGGCGACAGCAAGACTGATTGCCAACAGGGTGAGCTTTAAATTGAAATTTGACCGTCTGGATAAACTGGTCCGAGATTTGCGTAAGGTACTGGATGAGGAGGAAGAGCAATGCAAGTAACAGATGCCAGAGGAATGAGTGCTGTTGAAATAGCAGCTTTGATGCAGAAAAAAGCTTTTGATGAATGTGAGCTGTCCCCCGGAGTTCAGGCAGGTGTTACCGCTATGTTTGGTGCGCCGCTGACAGCAGCCCAGGTCGTCGAAAGAATTGTGACTGACGTAAGGGCCGGCGGTGATGGAAAGCTGCTTTATTATACTAATCTGATCGATAAAGCAGGCTTGAGTGTCCAAAATATCCGGGTCAGCAAGGCTGAATTTGCAGAAGCCCGACAATCAGCTGATGCCGAAGTGGTAGAAGCCATCGAACGTGCTATTGCAAATGTGCGTCGCTTTCACGAAGAACAGCTGCCAAAAACCTGGCTGACTAACCGTGAATGCGGTGCTATGCTGGGACAGAAGGTAACTCCTGTTGACTCTGTGGGTATCTACGTCCCCGGTGGAACTGCGGCTTATCCTTCTTCGGTGATTATGAATGCTGTACCGGCTACAGTAGCTGGAGTACCACGGATCGTGATGGCAGTACCGCCCGGACGTGATGGCAAAGTCAATCCTTATGTGCTGGTTACGGCTGAATTAATAGGTATCAGGGAAATTTATAAAATGGGCGGTGCACAGGCCATTGCTGCGTTAGCTTTTGGTACGGAAACTGTACCAAAGGTTGAAAAAATTACCGGCCCGGGCAATATTTTTGTGACGCTGGCTAAAAAAGCTGTTTACGGGCACTGCGACATTGATATGCTGGCAGGTCCCAGCGAAATATTGGTTATAGCCGATGATGGCGCTGATCCTAAATATCTGGCAGCTGACCTTTTGAGCCAGGCGGAACATGATCCTCTGGCCAGCGCTATTTTAGTTACGGACAGTGAGCTGTTGGGCAATGCTGTTGCAGCAGAGCTTGAGATGCAGCTTGCTGCTTTGCCGCGGCAGGAGATCGCTGCATTGTCTTTAGCAAATCATGGCAAGATCATTATTGCGTCTGATATGGAAACAGTAATTGAGATGGCGAATATATCAGCACCGGAGCATTTGGAGGTTATGACGAAAGAGCCTTTTGCTCTGCTGCCTTATCTGCGTAATGCCGGTGCGATCTTTTTGGGCGCTTATTCACCGGAGCCTTTGGGCGATTATTATGCAGGACCGAACCACATTCTGCCTACCGGCGGCACTGCCCGTTTCTACTCAGTTCTGAATGTGGAGACGTTTATGAAGAAAACAAGTATCATTGCTTATACGCAGGGCGCCTTGACTGCTGTGGGCAGTGACGTTATTAAAATGGCTGAAGCGGAAGGGCTTCAGGCGCATGCTAACGCTATCCGCGTGCGTATGGAAAAGAGGTGAGGAGATGGCTGGATTTAATGCCAGGACCGGCTTGGAAGAATTGGAAGAATATGCTGTAGAACATGTGGCTGCCGATATTATCGTCAATGCCAACGAAAGTAATTATAATCTGCCGCGGCCGATTGAGCAGGCTGTAGCGGCGAAGCTGGCCGGGTTTCCTTTTAACCGTTATCCGCCGATGCAGGCTGAAACGCTGCGCGGGCTGATTGCTGAAGATCTGGCGCTGGATGCAGACAATATCAGAATCGGCAACGGTTCCAGTGAACTTTTGCAAATGGCCTGTTATGCTTTTGGCGGCAATGGACGTAAAATCGCTTTTCCGTATCCGTCCTTTTCTATGTATGGCGTTTATACCAAGCTGGCCGATAGTATAGCCGCACCGTATCCGCTGACGCTGACGGGATATGTCGATCCAGATAAGGTCATCGAATTTTGCAGGGCAGAGCAGCCGGCGCTGTTGATTGTCTGCAATCCCAACAATCCGACGGGAAATTATAATCCGCTTGAAGTAATGGAGAAGATTTTAGCAAATGTCAGCTGCCCGGTAGTAATGGATGAAGCCTATATGGAGTTTGCTAAAGGCAGCGGCGTTGATCCGCAGGATCTGCGCCCGCTGAATAAATTAAAGCTGGTAGCAGGTTCGACTTTGGCTCTGACAGGTAAATACAGTAATTTTATGTGTTTACGTACTTTTTCTAAAGCTTACGGACTGGCTGGACTGCGTGTAGGTTATGCTGTCGGCAGTGCCGGTATCATGCGTGTTTTGGGAAAAACACTGCTGCCTTATCATGTTAATGCCTGGTCTTTAGCTGTAGCGGAAGAGGTTTACCGCCAAAAAGACTTATATAAAGAACAACTGGAAACTATTATCGAGCAGCGTGATCTGATGCGGGAACAACTGGAGCAAATGGGCTTGAAAATCTGGCCGTCCGCAACGAATTTTCTGACCTGTTGCCCGCAGGGCGAACTGACTGCCCGTTTAGCGGCTGCCTGCGAGCAGCAATATGGCAGCCAGGGTGAAAAAACACAGCAGATGCTGGCAGGAATGTACTTATACCGCAAACTGCTGGAGAAGAAAATTTTGGTGCGCGATTATACCAGTCATCCTGTATTGCAGGGATGCCTGCGGATCACGGTAGGCCTGCCGCTGGAAAATGCTGAAATCATCAGCCGGCTGCAGCGCTTATGCGGAGAGGAGGCAATATGATGCGGCAGGCAGTTAAAGAACGAAAAACTTTAGAAACTGCGGTCAGTGTCAGTATTGGGCTTGATGGCAGCGGGAAAGCGGATATCGCTACAGGCGTCGGTTTTTTCGATCATATGCTGACACTGCTGGCCAAGCATGGTTTTCTTGATTTGCAGGTGAAAGCACAGGGAGATCTGCAGGTTGACTGTCACCATACGGTTGAAGACTGCGGCATCGTTTTAGGAGAAGCTCTTAAAGCGGCTGTTGGCGATAAAAGCGGTATTCACCGCTATGGCAGTTGTTTTATTCCAATGGATGAGGCTTTGGCACAGGTAGTACTGGATTTTTCCGGGCGGCCGTACCTGGTTTTTGAAGCCGAAATTCCTAAAATAACTTTGGGTAACTACGATACAGAAATGACTGAGGAATTTTTCCGCGCCGTAGCCGTGGCCAGCGGCATGACTGTGCATATTCGAGTCTTGTATGGTAAAAATGTACATCATATTATTGAGGCAGTTTTTAAAGCTTTTGCCCGCGCGCTGGCAGAGGCAGTAGCTGCAGATCCGTGCGTTCAGGGCGTGATGAGCAGCAAGGGGGCTTTATGAGTTCGAAGATAGTCATTGTTGATTATGGGATGGGAAACCTGCACAGTGTTAATAAAGCGATCGCTGTTGTTGGCGGCGACCCGGTTATTTCCAGTGATGCCGCAGTTATTGCACAGGCTGATAAACTGATTTTACCGGGAGTAGGGGCTTTTGGCGATTGCATGGCTAATCTGCAGCGCAGCGGTCTGGTATCGATACTGCAGAAATATTTGCACAGCGGCAGACCGTTTTTAGGTATCTGTCTGGGAATGCAGGTTTTGTTTGAAGGCAGTGATGAAGCTCCCGGAGTGAAAGGTCTGGGCTATTTTCAAGGGCAGGTGCGCAGACTGGATACCGCTTTGAAAATACCGCATATGGGCTGGAACAAGCTGAGTTTACGCAGCAGTTCTCCGCTGCTGCAGGAAGCAGGAGATGAATATGTGTACTTTGTGCACAGCTTTCATGTTGAGCCGCAGCAGCAAGAGCTCATTACTGCCGTATGTGATTATGGTATGGAAGTAACGGCTGCCGTCGGCAGCGGCAGTGTGCAGGCTTTTCAGTTCCATCCAGAAAAATCAAGCCGGGCAGGCCTTGGCCTGCTGCGCGCTTTTAAGGAGTGGCAGCCATGATAATTTTTCCTGCTATAGATATCCGCGGCGGCCGCTGCGTCAGATTGACGGAAGGTCGTTTTGACCAGGAAACTGTTTTTGCTGATGATCCTTCGGAAATGGCTGCCCGCTGGTCGGCAGTCGGAGCCGAATATTTACATGTCGTCGATTTAGACGGTGCTTTGGCCGGTGCGGGACGTAATCTGCCTGCAATCCAAAAAATCCTGGAGCACGCTTCTATGCCAGTGCAGGTAGGAGGCGGAATCAGAAGTCTGGCAGCTGTAGCAGAATTGCTGGAACTGGGGGTCAGCCGTGTGATTCTTGGATCAGCAGCAGTGCGGGAACCGCAGCTGGTTGCTGAAGCCTGTCGGGAATTTCCTGGTCAGGTTGTTGTAGGTATCGATGCTAAAGACGGGAAAGCCGCTATCGAAGGCTGGGGTGTCAGCGGTGGTATTGATGCTGTAGAGTTGGCTCTAAAAATGGCTGCTATCGGGGTCGAGCATATTATTTTTACTGATATCAGCCGTGACGGTAAGCTGGGTGGGGTGAATGTAGAAGCCACTGCCGCTTTGGCAAAAGCCTGCGGTGTTAAAGTCATTGCCAGCGGCGGTGTGGCATCGTTGGAAGATATACGTCGTCTGCAGCAGCGGGCCTCCTCTGGGATCGAGGGCTGCATCATAGGGAAGGCCATTTATACCGGAGCTATTGACCTGCGGGAGGCTCTGCGGGTCGCAAAGGAGGTATGAGATGCATACCAAAAGAATTATTCCCTGTCTGGATGTAAAAGAAGGGCATGTAGTCAAAGGCACTAATTTTGTGGAACTGCGTGATGCCGGTGATCCTGTTGAACTGGCGGCCTTATATGACACTGAAGCTGCCGATGAGCTGGTTTTTCTTGATATCACTGCGTCTGTCGAGCAGCGTAAGTCTATGCTGGATGTCATAAACCGTACAGCGGGACAGGTTTTTATGCCGCTGACAGTTGGCGGTGGGATCAGCACGGTGCAGGATATCCGTAATGCTCTGAATGCAGGTGCTGATAAAATTTCTGTAAATACGGCGGCAGTAAAAAATCCGCAGCTGATTGCTGATGGTGCAAAGCTGTTTGGCAGCCAGTGCATCGTTTTAGCTGTAGATGCAAAACGCTGCGGTACAGATAAATGGGAAGTTTATGTACATGGCGGACGTACCCCTACGGGAATTGATGTACTGGACTGGGTCAGAACGGCGGCAGAATTGGGCGCCGGCGAGATTTTACTGACCAGTATGGATGCTGACGGTACAAAAAACGGCTATGATATACCACTGACCCGGGCAGTTGCCGAAGCGGTGAAGGTACCTGTGATAGCCAGCGGCGGCGCAGGTAAGCTGGAACACTTCTATGATGTTTTGACGGAAGGTAAAGCCGATGCCGTTTTGGCGGCATCAGTCTTTCATTATAAAGAGTTTACTATCAGGCAGGTCAAAGAATACCTGCGGTCTAAAGGTGTAGAGGTGAGATTATAATGCAAGTAGATTTTTCTAAAATAAAATTTGATGAAAAAGGCTTGATTCCGGCCATTATTCAGGATGCAGCAACCAATGCCGTGCTGATGCTGGCCTATATGAACGGCGAATCACTGGCGAAGACTGTGGAAACCGGTTATACCTGGTTTTGGAGTCGCAGCCGTCAGGAGCTGTGGAACAAAGGCGCTAGCAGCGGCCATGTGCAGAAGGTCGTCAGTATTGATTATGATTGTGATGGTGACAGTCTGCTGGTAAAGGTTGAACAAAAAGGTGCAGCCTGCCATACAGGAAATTATTCCTGTTTCAGTTATCCATTATGGAACAGCGGTGCGGGCAGAAATCTGCCGGTACCTGAACCGGATGGTATTCACGGTATTTTGGCTGAATTGTACCGCGTCATTCAGGACAAACGCGTTCATGGCGGCGAAAAATCTTATACCCGTTACCTGTTTATGTCAGGCCAGGATAAGATTTTGAAAAAGGTCGGCGAAGAAGCTGCAGAAACTATCATTGCTTCCAAGAATAATAACGGCAAAGAGGTTTTGTATGAGATGTCCGACTTGTGGTATCATTGTTTAGTGCTTCTGGCATATCATAATATCAATCCGGCAGAACTGCTGAACGAATTGGGTGGTCGCCGCAGTAAAGAAAATAACAGTAAATATTAACAAAAGAAACCTTCTGCAGTCTGCGGGAGGTTTCTTTGCTTAAAATTTACTGCTGACAGTTTTATTTTGTGCTACAATGACAAGTAAGAAATACGGGGATAAGAAGGTGGAAGCATGGAAAAAACGGTTTTAGTTATCGGTCACCGTAATCCAGACACGGATTCGGTCTGTTCTGCCATCGCCTATGCTTATTTAAAGCAGCAGCTGGGTTTGAACGCAGTTCCGGCACGTGCAGGCAAGATCAATCCGGAAACACAGTTTGTGCTGGAACATTTTGGCATACCGGTACCGAAATTAGTAGATGATCTGTATCCGCGGTTAAGTGATATACGCCTGGCGCAGCCGCCGACAGTGGGGCCAGATGCGTCACTGCGTGATGTGGGCAGGCTTTTTGTAGAGCACGAAGGTTTAAAATCCGTACCGGTATTGGATCAGGAAAATAATATCGTCGGCATCATTACTGTCGGCGACCTGGCGAAACGTTATTATAATGAGCTGTCAATTCAAGATCTGGACGACGGCGAAACAGATTACAGAAGTATTGTCCATACTTTAGATGGTCAGCTGATCTGCGGTGATCTGACACATACCTTTAATGGTAAGATCAAAATTGGGGCTTCGGAGCCTGAAACACTTAGCACGGCAATTAAAAATGGAGATCTGGTTATCATCGGTGACAGAGTTGAGGCGCAGCTGGCAGTACTGGAGGCCGGCGCCGCAGGTTTGATTCTGACGCGGGATACGGAAATAACGCCAATCGTACTGCAGACGGCCCTGCGTTATAAGGCTGTTGTCATCAGCACGCCTTATGACACTTATACTACGGCACGGCTGATCAATCAGAGCATTCAGGTCAGGCTGGTGATGACGAAAAACCTTGTGACTCTGAAAACGACAGACTTACTTTCTGATGTCAGAGAAAAGATGCTGGCGGCAAAATTTGTCAGTTACCCGGTGTTGGAGCGTGGTAAATATGTAGGGATGATGGATCGTGGTATGATGCTGGTTCCCGATCGTCAGGAGGTTATTTTAGTCGACCATAATGAACGCAGTCAGGCGGTGGAAGGCATTGAAGAAGCGCATTTGCTGGAAATCATTGACCACCATCGGCTGGGCGGGCTGACGACAGGCGCGCCGATCTTTATCAGACAGGAGCCTGTAGGTTCAACTGCTACTATCGTTGCCAACCTTACCTGGCACAGAGGCATCGAACTGCCGTCGGCTTTGGCAGGTATTCTATTTGCGGCTATAGTTTCTGATACTTTGTATTTCCGTTCTCCTACTGCGACTCTTTTTGACCAGGATACTGCTAAACGTTTGGCAGAGCAGGCCGGCATCGAGGATGCGGAAGCTTTTGCGATGGAAGTACTGCGTCATGGTTCTGCTATTGGTACGATGCCGGTGCAGGATATTGTGCGTAATGATATTAAGGAATTCGATTTTGGAGAACACCGGATTACGGTCAGTCAGATCAATATTATGGATCGGCAGCAGGCTTTAGAACGGTTAGGAGAACTGCAGAAAGCTCTTAATGAATTTCGTAAGCAGGAAGGTTATGACCTGTCGCTGCTGATGGTTACTGATATTTTGGGTGAAGCGACAGATCTTTTAGCTGCAGGAAGTCCTCAGACACAGCTTGTTCACGCTTTTGGCGAAGCTGCTGCGGAAGGATGCTATCACCTGCCAGGCGTTTTGAGCCGTAAAAAACAAATCATTCCGCCCTTGACAGAAGCCTTTAGAAAACAGGACTGAATTATATAAAAAAGACTGCTTCTTAAAGAAGCAGTCTTTTTTTACTGTTAATTAGCAGGGAAGAAAGGCCAAACAACTGGGATTACAACCAGGGATACGATAAAGGCTACGATAACGAGGCCGGTACCGCATTTTACGTAGTCCATGAATTTGTAGCCGCCGGGGCCAAGTACCAAAGTATTCGGAGGAGTGCCTACCGGAGTTGCAAAAGCACAAGAAGCAGCAACTGCGATCGCCATCAATACTGCTTTCGGATCAGCGCCAAGCTGTTTAGCAATAGCAATACCGATCGGACACAGCAAAGCTGCTGAAGCAGTGTTGGACATAAATTGGGTCAGACCGCAGGACAGAATGAACAGAATAGCGGTCACTACTAAAGGAGACGGACTTCCGCCCATCAGGCCGACGGTCCAGTCAGCTATCAAAGCGCCGGCGCCGGTAGTATCCATAGCTGCTGAAACAGGCATCATACCTGCGAACAGGAAGATAGTTACCCAGTCGATAGAAGCATAAGCTTGTTTTTCGGTCAGGCAGCCGGTCAGTACGCAAACAAGCGCGCCGGTGATAGCAGCGATTTCCAAAGATACGCCAGGGATACCAACAGCCATGGTGATGATAACCAAAGCAAGGATGACTCCGGAGATGATTTGTTTGGTAGAAGAAGTGGAAGCGGCTTCGATTTCCTGTTCAATTTCCTGGTCAGCGGAAAGATCTACTTTCGGAAGCAGGTATTTGCCTACGAACATCATGTACAGCATACCAGCAATAGAAACCGGAATACCGATCCAGGCAAATTCAAAGAAGCCAAAAGGTTCAAGACCGGCAGAGGTCATAGCGCCGACTGCAATAATATTAGGCGGCGTGCCTACCATAGTAATGATACCGCCCCAACCGCAGGCAAATGCCAGAGGCATCAGTTGACGGGAAGCGGGGATCTTAGCTGCGGCACAAATACCGAGCGCAACTGGCAGCAGGCAGGCTGCAGTACCAGTATTGGACAGGCAGGAAGATAAAACCGTACCGACCATCATTAAGCCAAACATCAAGCTGTTCTCGCCTGTACCACACATTTTTACTACTACACCGCCGATTTTTTGAGCAAGACCGGTGTAGAACATGGAAGCACCTACGACGAACATACCTGCAAACAAGACTACGGTAGAGTCGGATAAACCCGAGAATACCTGTTTTGCAGGAATAAAACCTAACAGGCCGCAGGAAATCGCGCCTGCCGTTGCAGTAATTGCCAAGGGAATAAGTTCAGTTACGAATAAGAGAGCAACTACTGCCAACAAAATTAAACATTTTACTGCTTGGGACATATTATTCCTCCTTTTAAAATTTTAAAATGCGTTAACAGAATAGCAAATTTTGAAAATCTCCTCTGTTGCGACGGCAACATTTTTAAGTAAAATTTATTATAATTATTCATTTTTACAAAAAGTTTTACCTGAATTTTACTTATTTCTTAGATGAATGATACGAAATATCAACATTGTATAACTTATTTAAAAGAAATAAATAATTGGTGATTTGAAAAGAAATAAATAATTTTTAATAATTAACCGATTTATATTTTTATTATTAAAAATAATTGATAAGATTAAAACTATATAGATTAATTTAAAAGCAAAAAGAACGCAGATATTTTATCTGCGTTCTTTTTGCTTTTAAATAAGATTTTTGTGACGCCAGACTCCACTGTGCCAGCGATAAATAAATATCAGTGCCCTTAAACATTCATCCATCATCATAGCGATCCAGATACCTATCAAGCCAAAATCGAGGACGATACCAAAAAAGTAGGCACCTGCTACGGAAACCAGCCACATGGAAAGCAAGCCTATTGTTACAGGACCTTTGATGTCACCGGCAGCCTGCAGTGACATGACCATAACCATGTTGACGGCACGGCCGATTTCCAGAAAAATTTCAATGAGAAAGATGTGGCGTCCCAACTCCAGCACTTCGGGGTTATCAGTAAAGATACCATAGATATGGTCGCTGTTGAAATATAAGAGCGTTGTCAGGGTACCGCTGATCAGCACCGCTAACCGCACAGTTTTCCAGACTCTTTGGCTGACTGCTTCCTGATCGCCGCGGCCTAGAAGAAAACCAACGATGATTTGCGTCGCCATTGCCAGAGCCTGCGAATAAATGTATGAGAACATAGCAATGATATAGGCATATATTTTGGTCGTTATGACTACTAAACCCATCAGATTGACAAATTTCATAATCACCATCTGCGATAGCTGATACGAAAGCGACTCACCGCCTGAAGGCAGACCCAGATAGAGGATATTGTGCAAAGTTTTTTTGGGAAAAGGACGAAGATATTTAAAAGACAAGGGCAGATTGATAAAACGACGGAAAAAATATAGAATCAGCAGCAGACCCAGTACTTTACTGCTGTTGGTTGAAATAGTCACTCCCAATACTCCCAAGGGGGGGATGGGCCCGAAGCCATGAATAAGGAAAACATTACAGATAATATTGATAACATTCATGATGATAGAAGTCATCATCGTTACTTTTAGCAGTGAATAACTGCGGAAAAAAGAAATAAAAGAGATGTATACTGCCTGGACCACTATAAACAAGCCGATATAGCGTAGAAATAAGCCGGCTTCAGACCGGATGTCATCAGGTACGGCCAGCAGATCAAGAAAGAAGTTGTCGAAACAAAACAGAATTGAACTGATGATAAGTCCGAAAATGAAGTTTGTTAAAAGAGCTACGGTACAAACTTCCGTGACTTTTTCCTTATTACCGGCACCACGGTATTGGGCAATCAGGATTGTTGCGGCCATACTTATTACGCTGAGGGCAATAATAACGATGTTGATGATTTGATTGGCGTTACCAACGGCAGCAACGGATTTTTGAGAATAATGACTGAGCATGAATTGATCTACATTGCCGACCATCATCTGCAGCAAAATTTCAATGAAAATCGGCCAGGTCATTTTGAAAACAGAAAGCTTGGCCGCGGTAGTTTCGATAGAACGCATTGTTAAACACTCCTGAAAAAATAAATCTGCCTTCCTGAAGGCAGATTTGACCCAGGAAGGCAGGCGTCTTTGCTTGCGTCATACATTATAGCACGGTGCTTAACCTACTGCAATATTTTTGAGTTATATTTTACAATTATATTGACAAGTAAGGCTGTTTTCTATTATAATCTTAATTGTCTTGGGGGCATAGCTCAGCTGGGAGAGCGCTTGAATGGCATTCAAGAGGTCAGCGGTTCGATCCCGCTTGTCTCCACCAACTCGACATCTTGCGAACCAATAGATTCAGGAGCAGAATAGCTTTCTTTATTAGGAAGGTCTTTGGTGTTCGCATAATTATATTGGACGGTAACTAAATAGTTGTCGTCTTTTTCTTTTTTTATCACGATATCGTTTACCATTGTGGAAATGATACGATCCTTAAATTCTTCACCCTCTAGGAGTGCAAATTTTTCTAAAAAGAAAATAATATGTTCTTTGGTAACTTGGATTGGATTAGATTTTATTTTTTCAAGAGAGATATCATTTTTGACTGATTCTAAGTCAACTTCATATTGTTTGATCCGATCCATTAAAGTAATAGATACCAAACCTTGATCAATAGCTTTCATACAGTTTTCCAGTTTCTGGGCAAGGTCTTTTTCTTGTAGAATTAGGCTTTCTAAACGATAGTTTTTTACGTTGCTATTAGTTTTTATAGCTTGATTAGCAATAATGTCTAAATTTATTGGTCTTTTCAAAATGGAAGCGGCGTGCGCTGCAATAATATGTTCAATTTCATCACGACGTATATTTCCTATATCACAATGGGAAGTCCGGCGGCGAGTTGAATAACAAGAATAATAATAATGCATAGTACCGTTTCTACTTTTGCCACTCATGCCACACATGCTTCCGCCGCAGCATCCACAGCGTAGTTTTCCTGACAAAAGATAAATAGCCGAGGGGCGAGCCACATTTTTTCTGTTGCGGGAATTATATCTAGCTTGGCATTTATAAAAAAGTTCTGGCGTGATAATTGGCGGTACAGCGTTTTCTTTTCTGATATTGTTCCACTTAAATACACCGATGTAAGTTTCTGATTTTATCATCCGGTCAAAGCTGGAACGGCCGAATTTATTACCCATACCAGTAACTACATGATAACTGTTGATTTTTCTTGCGATATCGACTATTTTGGCACCGGCGGCGTACATTTCAAAAGCTTCTTGAACAATAGGTACTAACGCTGGGTCCGGATGAAGATGTTTATCAGCATCAATGGTGTAACCGAAAGGTATTCTACCGGAAGCCCAGCGGCAGGCTAACGCATTTTCTGTCATACCGCGCTTTACTTTTTGTGCGAGCTCTACTGAATAATACTCTGCCATACCTTCCAAAACGCTTTCAAGAATAATTCCAGAAGGATCACTGGTGATATTTTCTTTAGCAGATAATACCCGAACACCGTTCCTTTTTAACTTCGCTTTATAAACAGCACTGTCATATCGATTACGAGCAAAGCGGTCTAGTGTGTAGACTATGATTGTATCAAATGTTTTTTTGTTGCTGTCGGCTATCATTTTTTGAAATGCCGGACGATCATCTGTCTTGGCGCTAATTGCTCTGTCTATATAGTGTTCGACAATAGTTAGGCCATTACGTTTTGCAAAATCTGTGCATTCTCTGATCTGACCTTCGATACTTTCTTCACGCTGATGCCCAGAAGAATAGCGGGCGTATATAACTGCATTTGACATAAAAATCAACTCCTAACTATTTTGTTTTGTGTTATAATATAAAAATCTTATAAAATGTTGACATTACCATTAAAAAGATAGCATAATTTAAGTACAGATAATATGTGCTGTTTACAACCAAAGTTCGATATTATTATTAAGCGTACTTGTAAGTGTTCCAACTTGGGTGGGGAGTTGCTTAGAATAGCAGCTCTTTTTTGTGCTGGATTTTTTTATTGTGATATATATATACCAACTCCTAAAAAGAATAAATAATAATAAAAAAGCCTTCTGTAAAACAGAAGGCTTTTTTATTTGCAAACAAAAAATGGTTTAGTCTTTTAGCGTGCTCGCAAGGAACTCAATTATATTATTGTAGACATAAAAGCTTTTCTGTCAAATAATTTTTTTCAATAGATATATAGGTTTAAATTTTTTACCATTAGGAGCATTTTCCATGAAGTTAATCGCATATTTCTTTTTGAGTATTAGTTTCAGTGGACACGATTTTAGTAGTAATTTTTACCAATTATTACTTAGTGTAATTGATTTTGCACAGTTTTTTAGAACTGATTGTTTATGGTAGAAGTTGAATCATAGTTAGTGATAATTTGGGAGTAGATATTCGTAATTTTTTGATAAAGTCTGCGTTCTGATACTCTAATCTTAAGAATTCTTTGGAGGCATTCTTCAAAATAATTTTTGCCAAAAGCTTTACCATTTTTTAGCATTTTATCGTTCAGAGCAAGGTTATTAATATATTCTTTTAGATTTTTGTTAACAAAATACGAAATTGAGTGATTCTAAAGATTTCACACGGTACCCGACAGATATAATCCTATATAAATTGTAATAGTTATATAATAGATTTTACGTCAGCTATAGTTGTTGAAAATTTGCAACACCTGTATACCTAGAAAATCTCTTTCTGCGAACAAATTTTTTATGTGCTAGGAAATAATGGATAACTATACAGTGTTATATTCAAAAATAACATTTAAATTAAAAAGCCTGATATCCGTATAGATAGCAGACTAGTGGCTAATCGCTAACGATTATAGTCCATTTAGCTAATCGGATTATATCAAAAATATCTTATTTGTGCAATTATTATTATTTGTATGATATTACTTGGCAATACAATATGGTTTTTATATAATTTACAGAAGCCAAAAAGGTATGACAGGGGAAATATTTGTGTTGTTTGAAGTAATGTTTATAATTATTCGTGGCTTTCTAAAACAACATTTAAGTTATTGAGAATTTCGGGAAAGGAAAAGCAATATCAAATGGATTTGGTGATGGTATATTTTGGTTTAGTTTATTTTCAACTTGTATGACTATGATTTTTATAATGTTATGAGTGAGTAAAGATAAGTAAATGGCGTATGTAGACAGAAATACACCTAAATGCTTTGAATTTTCCTCATATTATATGTTGCATGTTTTTTTGATTCAGGGACCAGGTCCCTTTAGACTTGATTTAATCTATTATTTTAAGGCGGATTTTATCATGTATTTACAAAAGAAATATTTTGCTGGATTGACAGTAGATGTAGAAAAATATCACACGACTAAATTTAACAGTAAAAAGATAACCAGGTCAGCTAATATAAACCGTACCCCGGAAAATATGAAAAAAGTAAATGAACGTAATGCTGCTAAAAATTTACGTCGAAGGATTAATGCTAATTTCGCAGCAGGTGATCATCATTTGATCCTAACCTATAGACCGGAAGAAAGAGCACTTAATCCAGAAGATGCAAGAAATGACCTGAAAAGGTTTTTAGATAGAATGAGAAGGCACTATAAAAAGTTAGAGAAAGAATTAAAGTATATAGCGGTTGCTGAGTATGGGAAAGTATCCATGCATTTTCATATGGTAGTCAATGGTGGAGTTCTACCAGAAGAAATAAATAAAATATGGGGACATGGCAGAGTAGGTCTTAGAGTTTTAGATGATTCGGGAGACTATATAAAACTTGCTGATTATCTCATAAAACAAACTAGAAAAACATATAATGATCCTGAAAAAGCTGTATTCAAAAAAAGATGGTGTTCATCGAGAAACTTAAAAGAACCGGAAGTAGAGACCAATATAGTCAAAGCTGACAGCTGGCGGGAGTATCCGAAAGCGCCCAAAGGCTATATGATCATTCCTGATAGCATTGAATATGGAGTAAGCGAAATCACTGGCTACCCATATCAGTATTACAGAATGATCAAGATACCTGATAAAAAACAGAAGGAGAAAAAGAAGTATGTTAAAAATAATATTAGACATCCCGCCCAGTGTTAACCATTGTTATGTAAATGTACCGAAAAAAGGGCGCAGACTTACAGAGGCAGCGAAAAACTGGAAACTTATTGCTGGATATGAAGCCAATCAGGCAAAAAGGAAACAGGGGTGGGTTTATCCTGCAAAAGATGAAAAAATAGTTATCCTGCTATGGGCTTTTTGGCCCGATAATCGTCCTCACGATATGGGAAATCTCCATAAGCTCCTGCCTGATGCACTTGAAAACGTCCTCTATGAAAATGATAGAAACGTCCTTATTCGTGATATGGATTTCTCCTTAGACAAAAAACGTCCTCGTATTGAGGTTGTCGTTGCATATAAAAAGGAGCTGGATGATAATGAAACACAGCACTAAAAAATTTGTCCTACAGGAATTGGCTGACTATAAAGAAAACTGTATGGAAATAATTCGTATTCAAGAACAAATAAAAAATCTTAGGTGTTCAGGAAAAGCAGAATTAACAAACCGGGAACTGCAAAGGTTATTTTTACGACAGGAATATTTAGAAAGAGCCATAGCAGCTATAGATGATTTACGTGCGGCTTTGAACGAGGATCTATTACTGTTATTTAACGAGAAATTTTTGAATAGACCAAGCTTGCAGGATAAAACGATAATTGCACGTCTAAATGTTAGTCGTGCAAAATTCTATAAAGATCTTGACTTGATCTGTAAAATGCTGGCTGATAGATTAGGACTTTCATAGTTGCATGTGGTTTTGGTTGCACAGACTTTTGGTGCTGCATATGATTTTGGTTGCACGGACTTTTGGTTGCACGCGATTTTGACAATAGAAATAAAAAAGCACGGTATAAACCGTGCTTACAAGTTTTTCATTTTAGAACGAATAGAGAACATATTTATATCAAGATAGCAAAGAGTATCGTTTTTTCCTAGTTGGATATTTTCAGGGGAGCTAGGAGACGGAATAAATTCATTGTCCTGCTCCATTCCCCACAAATGGAATCCTAAAGCTTCTTTTGCGTATAATATTGCTTCGTGAATGTTATTACCAGAAGCGACGCAGCCGGGTAGATCGGGTAAGAATACGCTGTAATTATTAGCATTTTTTTCTATAACGGCGGGGTAAATATAACAGTCTTGTTTTTTATGCATATATAACGCTCCTTAGCTTAGATCTCAAATACATCATAACACACGTATAAAATACGTACAACGATAAAAATAAAAAACGCTGGTTTTACTCAGCGCTTTTTATAGTATGCTTACTTTCGTTCATAAACAACGCAATTAGAAAGGACTCTTTCAGCATTGTTCCAGATCCAAGACCAAAATAATTTCTCTTTTTCTGAATAGGTATTAACTTCTTCTTCTGGTACTAGGGCTAAAGTATCACAAATTTGTTTAAAATAATTTTGCTGTGACTTAGTTATAATAAAAAGCCTGCCCCCTACACCCGGCAAAGGATCTGTTTGAGTTTTCGGGATAAGGTCTAAATTATCAAGCATTTCAAGAATTTTTTTATCAAAATTAAAGCGGTTTTTCTTCATGGTTTTACCTCCAAAGCATTTTCTTTAAGTCAATTAAACGTCATTAAAATATAAATGTCAATAAAAATTGTTTATAAGCCTTTTAAATTCGTCAATGGTTGCTGTCCAGACTGCCTGCTGTCGGGTATAACCGTCAGGAGTAGAATAAGCAATAACTTTTACAGTTTTATTCAAAGTATCAGCGTAAATATCAGGATAAGACTTGTAAAGTTCAATAGTTTTTTTTATACAAGTCTTAACACTTTTGAATGTCCAGCGCTCAAAATTGACGGCTATACCGTCAATATTTTCAAAACAAATAAGAAATGTTTGTTTTTTCATTTTTTATCTCCTTTCTAGCCTGTCATCATCAGAGCCGGGAGGCTATCCCACGGCTGACGCTTGCAAACTGCAAGCGTTTCGACTAACAAAGATAAATAACACCTTTTTTTGTTGTGTAATAAGAATCACATTCTAAATCTCTTGCAATGGCAGCATAATCAATATAAATTGCTATAGAATCTGGAATATCACCAAAACAGCCTTCTGAAACTAATTCTTCTGCAACGTCTTCTAAGGTCATATCTTTGTAGAAATAAGAATGATCTTCGAATTGTTCTAAAGCTGTTAACAAGTCTTCGCCCGAGGCATCCAAATAAGCCTCTAACCAATTTTTATCATAGTCTGATAACTCGTTTAATTTTTCGGCTATCTCATTAAGTGAGAATATATTATCATACTCACCAATATTTAAACCTTCAATATCGCTTTCATAATCGTGTATGGCGTATTCTTCGTAAGCTGTACCGTCTACAACTTCAATTTCTTTTAAAACTTCGTCCAAGTCTTCGCAGGGCAATTCAACCCATTTACCAACCAATTTTCCCTCGTTGTATTTTCCTAAGTTTGCAATATAGATTTTTAACATTTAAAACATCTCCTCTGCTCATTATAGTAAATGATGATTTCTTTTTGTTAAATATAGTATAACGGATTTGTAAATGCTTGTCAATAACGAAAATGTAAATTTTAATATTTTTTTTGTTGATTTTGATTTCTGTTTTGTATATAATGAAGTGGGGTGATAAAAATGTCTATTGCAAGCAAAATAAAAAGTGCTCTAGCTATTGCGGAATCTAGTCAGGTAGAAATAGGGAAAGCGTTAGGCATAAGCACGCAAGCAGTTAGAATGAAGATTTTTAGAAATAGTTTTAGCGCTACAGATTTAGTAAAAATTGCGGAAGCTATAAACGGGAAATTAATAATAAAAATAAATGAACAAGAAATAGTTTTTTCTGCTGAGGATGTAGCAGAAAAGCCAGAAGAATAGCATAGGAGGAAAAAGAAATGCCGACTATTTCAATGTTTAGAGGAATTAAAGTATTTATAAACTGGAACGATCATATGCCGCCCCATTTTCACGCAAAATATGGCAGTGAAGAAGTCATTGTTAATATTAAAGATATTGAGGTAATAGACGGAAAAATACCATCAAAACAATTAAAAATGCTACTTGGCTGGGCTGCCTTTCATCAAGAGGAATTATTGGAAAATTGGGAGCTAGCTCAACAGAACGAAGAACTTTTTCAAATTGAGCCGATGAAGTAAAGGAGGGTTTAAAGTGAAAAGGGATGTAAACTATTATCTATCTAAAGGGCTTGATAAAAAAGCTGCCGAATATTTCGCAAACGGCAGAAAAAAAATTACGGCTGTTGTTGCCAATGATGATTATACGCTAACAATTACCTTTAACAATGAGGAAAAACGTTGTTATAATGTACGCCCATTAATAAAAGCTGGTGGCGTATTTAAACATATTGAAAATATAAAAGATTTCAAGCGGGTATATTTGGATGATTGCGCTTGTGTGGCGTGGGATATTGATCCTAATATTAATAGCCAAACACACTGGGAGAATAAAATAGACCTTTGCAAAGATGCTTGTTACTTGAATAGCGTTCCATTAAGAAGCGAACAAACAGCGTAACATAAACAGACGGAAAAATAAATTAAATAAGAAAAGGCGCTTGTATTGATACAAGCGCCTTTTTATATCTAAAGCAGAAGCTAAAAAGCTTCTGCTTTTTATTTTTTCGTAGACAATTTGTAGACTTTTGGGGGCTACCGTGTACTCAAAAATTTATATATCATATATTAAGTTGATTTGAAAGTAGCGTAGTACAAGACAAAAGTTTGATATAACCATTTAAATAGTTTAAGAATATGCAAATTTAAAACAGAGTTTAGTATTTCAGTAGCATAAAAAAGGTACTTCTTAAATACCGTCGCCGCCGAAGGTCGGCGAGCGCGCGCCGGGTGCCTCTGAAAAGTACAAAATTTTTACTTCGGAACTTCGGAATTGATATGGATAAGAAAAATGAAAAATCAGAAAAAAACTTAACATCTAATAGCCCGAAAAAAAGCACCTCAAAAAAGGTGCAAAAAAAGGGGCAAAATTCCGAAGTAAGGGACCCCCCTAAACTTCGGAATTCGGGAAACGAAAAAACGGTCAGATTACGACGTGTTATTCCGCAGTATTTACAAATATCTACCGATGATCGGCTTTTCCTTCGTAGCAGCCAGGTCTGTAAGCTGTTCGACATTAGCGACAGGACGCTTTCAACGTGGACTGCCCGCGGTGCTCCGCAATACAAACGTGGCTGGTGAGACTTGGCGGCACTTATTGATTGGCGAATCAAAGAGGCGGGGCTGGGAGAAGAAGACGGCGGTACTACAAACGAAGCAAAAAGGCTTAACGCAGATGCCCGGCTGAAAGAGGTAAAGGCTGACATTGAGGAAATGCGACTTGAAAGGATGCTGGAAAGGTTTATTCCGGTAGAACTTGTGGAAGAAGAACTTTCAAGCTGTTTTGCGAATGCCAGGTCGGCCATGCTCCGTATAGGAGAAAAAGTTTTTACGGAGCTGTATTCACAATATCCGGAAATAACGAACGATGTCAGGAGAATCATAAACTATGAGATCGAAAACGAACTCCAAAAGCTTGCAGAGGTTAAGCTGGATAAGTGAACTGTAGCTTAAAAAGTGATAGAGTGCGCTAAAAAAATAAAAAGAATTTTGAGCAGTTCAGGTAGCCTGAAACCTTGTCGTTTCATTTATATATTTCTGTTGTTATTTTTTTTAGTATAGATATAGTGGAAACAAGCAAAAGTCAGAACGACTTGGAAAAATACGTTCTGGACGAATATGTTGTAACAGCCACCAAAACAGCATTATCTGAAAAGAAAGTCCCAATGGCAACAGAAGTCATCACCCATGAAAAAATCAAAAATCTTGGCGCCTACAGTGTCCGTGATGCTTTAAGAATGTCTATTGGTCTTGACGTTCAGGAAACCGGAATGACCGGTAATGTTGTTCAAATCAGAGGCATGAATAATTCCCGCGCTTTGATTTTGATCGACGGCAGACGGATGGCAGGTGAAAACACCAGTGTTACAGCTAACGTATACGAACTGAGCCGTATCAATATCAACGACGTGGAACGTATAGAAATAGTTCGCGGCCCCGGCAGCGCACTATACGGCAGCGACGCTATGGGCGGTGTCATCAACATTATCACTAAAAAAGCAACCGATCCCAGCGCGAGCATCGGCGTATATACAGGTTCCAAAGAAATGGGAACCAATATGACCTACGCTTCAGGAAAACAAGGAAATCTTAGCTTTAAAATTAGTGGTAATCTTGAAGATATCCGCAAACAAGTATCAAAGTCAGATGGCGTCAGCACAAACATGTACGGTCCACGACGCTACCTTAACCTTTCTGCAAACTACGACCTTGGCAAAAACAGAGGCCTCGACTTTGACGCCTCTTTTATGAAAGAACAGTTTACAGCCTTTGATTCCAGTAATATCGAATGGTATAACAATAATCGTTCTGATTACAGCATAAATTATTACGGTAAAGATGACAAAAACAATTATAATATCAGGGCTTACTATAATACATTAAAAAAGGCAAACCAAAAACGTCCCAGTTCTAACTGGAATGGCATCGACTGGACAGACTGGGATCGCAGCGAATACAACACTTTAGTTATCGAAGGAAAAAATTCTTCTAAATTGACAGATCAGCATACCTTGACATACGGCGCAGAATACAGCAATCTTGGTAATAAAGGAACTCGTCTAGGCGCCGGCGGGGACAAAGTTTACCAAGATACGCTCTACGGAATAAGCAAACCTGGTTCCGAGAAAAATCTGGAAACCTATTCAGCTTATATCCAGGACGAATGGCAAATCAACGACCGTTTCTTCGTGGTTCCTTCCATCCGTTTCGATAACCACAGCAGCTTCGGAAGCCATGTTTCCCCTAAAATAGGCAGCACTTATAATTTAAGCGACAACAGCCGTTTAAAAATCAACTACGGCAAAGGTTATCGCGCGCCAAGCATTGCCGAGCTCTATTATTCAATGGATCGAACCATGGGATCTATGCGCGTCCAGGTTTTGGGCAACCCTGATCTGGAACCAGAAGAATCGACTTCTTTTGACATCAGTATCGAAAAAGGCAAAGCTTTTACTAAACTCGGATATTTCCATAACAACGTAAAAAACCTTATTGAAAGCGGTGATTCAGTGATAATCAGTCCACCGCCTTCAATGATTGTTAGATCACAATACGAAAACATTTCTGAAGCAGAGATCGACGGTATTGAAGGGGAAGTTGGTTACAGTTTTAATAATAACTGGCAAGTCAAAGTAACCTATACTTATTTAGACGCCCGTGACAAATCAGATAACAGCTTTTTAAACGGACGCGCAAAACACAACGGTACAGTACAATTAGTTTACAGCGACAATAAACCAAATCCATTAACAGCAACCTTGTGGAGCCAGTGGTATGTAGAATATTTATCCAGAACCACCAATAACAGCATAACTTACGATAACGAATATACCTATAACACTCTTAATTTTATCGTCAACAAACAGTTTACTAAAAACTTCCGAGCCTATGCCGGCGTCGATAATATTTTTGATAAAACCTTCAATATTGACGATAATCATGCTTACGATATTGATGGCCGTACCTGGCGTCTTGGCGCTGAATGGACATGGATGTTTTAATTATATATAAACATTCTTGGGCAAAAAATTTGCTAAAATACTAATCTAGTCCAAACTCGATAAAGACAGTATTCGGTGTGCTATGATTTTTTCACCTTGAGTAAAAGGCCTTTATACTTTTAAGTATAAAGGCCTTTTTGTATGAAGTATTGATCATAAAATATGGGTCTCTATATTTAATATACTATATTTTTTATAGTATTTGAGAGGATAAGGAATATTATTTTTTGAGGATAGTGTAATTTTATTATTGCTTAATCCATATAAATATATATTAGATATAATATATAGTAAATTTTTGGTTTTATAAATTTACATGAAGATGTTTAGAAAAGTCAAAAATATAAATGAATATGAAAATCATTATATAAGTTTAATTAAAAAACAATGTTTAAGAACTAATAATTATTGAAAATAATTAAATAGGATAACGACTAAAAATAATAGAAAATGTAAAAAGAAAAATTTATTGATTGGAATAATTAAGATAATAATTACAATAAGATAATATGTATAATGAAAAAATTTCTGGTGTTACCCTTATGGTCTATAATACTTCTTCCGCTCAAGACACAGTAATTGAAAATTCTAGTGATTATGATAGTAAAAGTATTATATAAGAAAGTAGCTTAAACAATAAAATTATAATTTCAATAAAAGAAGATCAGGGGTTTATATTAGATAATGATGTGGACTGAACTAAATATACATCATGACAATAAAAATAATCTAGTAGAACTGAATTGTATATAGCATAATTTTAATTTTGACTTCTACAAAATGTTGTAGAAGTATTTTTTTGAAAGTTTTAGTTCTTTTTGATGTATACAATATACATTTTTGAGTGTTGGAGTTTAATGAAAAACATTATTTTATTTTAAACTATTGGAGATTATTTAAAAGTCCAAAATTAAATAATATCTGTTAAATTGAGCAGTCAGCGTATTTTATGCGGAATAATTGCATAGGATAATTTTAAAATTTACTAGAAATATTTTGAAAATATTTAATTTTAGAAATATGTAAATTTTTATCGAAAAACATATAAGATTTTAAAAAAATGAACAATATTTATTATAAATAATAAGCGAAGCGTCAAGCGTCGTCCGCTCGATGCGGACAAGCGCTTGACTGGGGGGGAGTTCATGCTAAAATCAAAAAAAGTATCGGGATAGGTACTTTTTGAATAAGGTTATTTTTATTCAAAATATTAAGGAGGCGGCTTTAAAATGTCTAAAATGAATTTTTGGAAAGGAAAAAGGTCTAAGGTTTTATCTACATTGCTTTGTGCTACTACTATGGCAGCCTTTTATTCTGCGCCTGTAATGGCAGGTTATCAAAAGGATGATCGCGTTGACGGTGGTAACATGTACATAACCTTTAATGAAGGTGCTGGAGAATATGAAGGTAATATTGATGAAAATTCTCTTGGTATATTTAACGCTACTCCTGGAACTTTTACTAAAATTACAGGTACTATTGCTCTCAATGGTGGTTTAATGGCGCAAGCTATTAGCAATAGTAATGTTGATTTAACTGTAAATAAATTATCTGTTGGTTCAAATGAAATTACATCTACAACAATTGAAAGTTGGAATAAGTTAGTTGAAAATAATTTTGACCAAGATGTTGCTGATGGTTTATATGCTAAAAAATCTATAGAGGATGATGTTCAGAATATTAGTTATGCCGATGGTACTACAACTATTGCTGGTAAGGTAATAGCTAGTGGGGTAACTATGGATAATGGAATTTTATCTATTGGCGACACTAAAATTATGGGAGCAGGTTTTGTTACTAACGGGATGTTAGAGGCTGCTAATGGTAATTTTTTTGTAAGTGTTGATGAGCAAAGTGGTTCGAATTTTAGGATTGCAGGAAGTGGCGAAATTGCAGGTATCAAATTTTCGAATAATGGATTTACTACTGGAAAAATTTCTTTAACGGAAGATAGTATTACATTGGGTAGTTCTGACTTAGGTACTGTGATTGGAGATGGTACTGTTAACGCAGCCAAAGGTGGATATATGGGGGGCGTTACGTTAAGCAATGGTATTGTAGATGCACAAGAGGCAGATTTTGGCAATATTAAAATTAGAGATAACAAGCTTTATAGTGCTAACGGCAAATTTATTATAAGTGAAAATGGATATCTTACCGCTAACAATGGAGGTAAGATTGGTGATGTAGAAATTAATAGTGGTTTAATAGATGGAGTAGATGTAAGTGAGTTATCTGACGCTACAGAAGTAATTAATAAGAACGTTGCAGGGATAACCCGTGAAGGCGAAACTACCATTATAGAAAAAAATACTAGAATTGATGGTAATGGATTGAAAGTTGGTAATAATGTAGAAATTGGAACTGATGGTAGAGTTTATGCGCGTCAGGGAGATGCTATATTTAACTTTGACAAAGATAATATAGGTTTAAGTAATGGTAACAATAGCGTATTTGTAGGTAACAACAGCATAACACTTGATGGTAGTGGAACTGCACTGAAATTGACACATGATGGATTAGATTACGCAGATGGTTCTTTCACTGTAAGGAATGATGGAACAGTAAAAGCACTAGGTTCTATGACAGCAGATGATTTTGTTGTTGGTGATTATAAACTGACAGAAATAGGCGCTAATGTTGCAGGAATTGTTCGTGAGGATGGAGTAACGAGCATTGAGGGAGCCTTGAGTGTATCTAAAGATGCAGTAAAGGCAAATGTAGGTGGATCTTACGTTAATATTGATGCAGACCGCATTACTATGCAGAACAGTGGTAATTATGTAAATGTAGGTAAAGAAACTGTAAGCCTGCAATCTAATGGAAATCTTTTGCAAGTAACTGAAGATGGGACTAAATTTAAGGCTGACATTAAAGATGGTGAAACCATTATTAAAGGAGGCACTATTACAGCTGATAATATTATAGTAGGTGATACTGATTTAGGCGAGATTATTGACACCACGGAAAATATTGCTAATAAAGTTACGGATATTGAATATGCAGATGGTGTAACTAGTATTGCAGATAGATTGCATGTTAGTGAAGATAAAATTGATTTTGGTGCAAGTGAAAGTATTAACTTTACCTATAAAGGTGAAGGAATGACTTTAGGTGGATTGCTTAATGATATTGAAGGTATGAAAACTGATATTGGTAACCTGCAGAATGATGTAGAAGATTTGAAAGATAAAACGCAACATATTACAGCTGATGAAAGTGGAACTAATATTGAAGGTGATGTAAATGTTAGTGGTGATATAACGGGCGATACAGGAGATATTGACGGTGCAGGTGATTTAACAATAGCAGGTGATGGAAGTTTTGGAGGAAACCTTGATGTGGAAGGAAGTGTTACGGCAAGTAGTGCTAATATTGGTGGTGTAACTATTGAAGATGGTAAAGTAATTGCTGGTAATACTACGATAGCTGATAATGGCATAACTACTGATAAAGTAACGGTAGGAAATACTACTATCGATAAAGAGAATGGTATACAAGTTGGTAGTGAAGATAAAAATGTGTCTGTAAGTGATAATGACGTAGTAATACATGATAAGAATCGTGGTGAAGACATAAGCTTATCTCAAACATCAGAGAGAGTTGGTAATTTAGAACAAGGGCTGAGTGATATGAATAGTCGTATCAATGATGTCGAAGATAGAATTGATAAAGTAGGTGCAATGGCAGCGGCAATTGCAAATTTACGTACGATGGGCTATGACCCAACTGCTCCGACTGAAATAGCAATAGGACTTGGCCAATATAAAAGTGAAACTGGTGCAGCTTTGGGATTTTTCCATTATCCTAACAAAAATTTCATGCTTAGCTTGAGTGTATCTACTGCTGGTGGTGAAGTAATGGGTGGCGTTGGTGCAACTTGGAAATTTGGTACTAAAAGTGTCGAAAAAGTTGCAGAAGAGCAAAAAGAACAATCGGAAAAATTAAAAATTGCAAAAGCTGAATCTATGAAAAAAGCAGCTCAGGAAGCTAGAGTAAAAGCGCAGCGAGAAAGACATGCAAAAATAGCTGAAGAGCAAGCGGAAAGGGTTAACAAATAAATATAGAGAATAAAGAATGGAGGTGGGCTGTTAATCAGCCCGCCTTTATTCAAATTAATTATATATAAGTGTAGTAATATATTAAAAGTAGGAGGAATCGTAGATGAAAAATTTAGTATTAACGATTATGGTATTTTTTACTTTAATATGTAGTAGTATTTGTTTTGCAGCAGATGGAAATGACTTAAACAAACAACAAACTGTAGCAGAAAAATTTATAGGAGCATTCAACATAAATGGAACTGATTATACAGAGGTCATAAAAGGATTTGATAATACGCTAAAAAATAAGATAAACGAAAAGGTATATAATCAATTACAGAAACATGTGAAAGAAAAATTTGGAGATTTGAAGGATAATAAATTCTATTCATACCAACGATTTGACGAAGTTGATTATGTGACATATATTACGTCTTTCAGCAAAGAAAAACTAGTTAGCATAACATTAAGCTTTAAGAAAAATGGTAAAATGGTAGATTTTTCTTTAAGACCGATTCAGAGAAATGATGAAAAGAGAACTAAAAAATGAGTGTGAAAATAAATGACAATAAAGAAAAGATTAATTTGTGCAGTAACTGCAATAATGACATTCTTTACAGGAACGGCTATAGCACAGAATATGCAGCAAGCTGGGAATACAGAATGTGGTATATTATATGCTGACATGGACAGCGTTAAAATAGTAAAAAAAGATGGTAAATTTTATTTAATGGTTTTTGGAGAAGAACGATATACGGATAAACAGTTTTTAAAAAAACTTCATGAAGGAGATGGTATGGGGAAAGTTGTTTCAGCAATTTATTTATATTTGTTCAATAATAATGGGACTGCTTATTGTATAGCAGCAAATTATTTAGTAGATAGTGAAGGAAAGGTATGTTTAGATTTAGGTAATGATTTAGTAATGAAAACAATAAGAAAAGAAGATAAAGCATTGCTTAATGTCTACACGATGTCTTTAAAATCTTTGGAATTGAAGAACCATTAGAACTTGCAATAAATAAAATGCATGTAGTGAGTTTTATTATTGGTATATCTATATGAAATTGAGTATAGTATGGAGACAATGATGATTCAAGTTAAAGTGTGATTGATAAGTCTGTTTCTGATCGAAACCCGTAATTGCTGATTAAAGATTTTATGAAAAATACTGTTTCCTAATAAGAAAGGTACCTTTTATATTTAGTAAGATAGTGTAATAGCTTGCTTATCAATAACACCGATGATTATACTCACTGTAATAATGGTTGTTGTTATAATGGCAAAAATATATTTGGGGGTCAGAATATTTAACAGATGAACATCGATCTGTGTTAAAAGTTGAAAATGAAGAAACATTACAAAAATACTCTTGTTTTCATAATTATTAACTTATAAAATATTTTCACTATATTTATCTTAAAATGAATAAAATATAAAAATATTGTCTTATATTTTATGAAAATGTGATAAAACAAAATAGTATTTAGCATTAATAAAAATAAAAACGACGTGGTTGCGTAATCTTAAGAGACGTACGTTTAATGCAAACGAAAGCTTGACAGGAGGGTTCTCATGTTAAGATATTACTCGTAATTATTTTAAATAAGTTAAAAAACCAAATTATTTTAGTAAGAGCGAACAATTTGGAGGGAAAACATTGTATCTTTGTATGAAAGCAATGAATAAAAATATGCCTACTCAAAATTTACAGAACAGCAATTATATGGTAGAAATTGGTTTGAATTATCAGCCGGTCGGTAGTTAATTATCCCTGAAATTTTGATTTTAGTATGCGTGGTTATGCTGGTGAACGGGAAGGATTCAGCGGTAATGTTCAGGCCGTATATAATTTTTAAATAAAGGTAAACAAAGATACTATTCGAAGATAGTATGAAACATTTTCTGTAAATAAGATATGAAAGAAAGCCTCCTGTGATAGAAAAAATCATAGGAGGCTTTTTGAAATGGCAAGAAAGAAGAAAGAGATCCACAAGGTATAGATGGCAGACGGAAAAAGACATCATTTACTCTACCATCATAGGAGTCCTGATAAATAGCTGTTTGTAGAAATCTATTCACACGCTTAGAGATGCAGAAGAATATAACAAAAAAATACTCCCGACATATACATTCGGGAGCATGAACTAGAGCTATTGTGCCATGTCTCAAAACACAATAACGCAGTTCAAAAAATATATTAAAATTTATTATCATCAAAGTGTAAGATTAATTCAATCAAGCTTGTACAGGGAAAAAAGGCCAAACTACCGGAATAACAATAATCGAAACTATTAAACATACTGCAACAAGTCCTGATCCGGCTTTTACATAATCCATAAATTTGTACCCGCCGGGGCCAAGGACCAAAGTGTTTGGCGGTGTCCCTACCGGTGAAGCAAAAGCACAGGAGGATGCAATTAAAATTGCCATAAGCACAGCCTTGGGAGAAGCCCCCATTTGTACTGAAAGAGCAATGCCTACAGGGCAAAGCAACGCTTTAGAAGCAGTATTAGACATAAACTGCGTTAAAATAGCTGCCAGTGTAAAAAGCACTGCTGTCACTACATATGGGGACGGATCTCCTCCCAGCATTTTTACAGTAGTTTCTGCTATCAATTTACCAGCGCCGCTCGTATTCATAGCAGTCGCGACAGGAATCATACCTGCAAACAGGAAAATAGTTACCCAGTCAATAGAATTATACGCCTGCTTTTCTGTCAGACAGCCAGTAAGTACTGCTGCCACTGCGCCGACAACTGCTGCTATTTCCAGCGATACTACGCCTGTTGCCATGCTCCCAATTACACCAATCATTATGATACCACAAATAACTTGTTTCTTTGGGCTTGTTTCATTTTCTAAAATTTCCTCTTCAACTTCAACATCAAGATTGGAACTATCTTTAGGCAACAGATATTTACCAATAAACATCATATAGACAATACCGGCAATCGTAATGGGAATGCCTATATAAGCATATTCAAAGAATCCAAACTGCAAGTTCTCCATACCTGCTGCTTTTAAGGCAACATTAGCCAAAATGTTCGGCGGCGTCCCGATCAATGTAATCGTGCCTCCAAGTCCTGCTGCGAACGCTAAAGGCATAAGCTGTCTTGATGCTGAGAGCTTTGCTTTTGAACAGATACCCATAACAACGGGAATCAAACATGCCGCTGTTCCTGTATTCGACAAAAACGCCGACATCAATGCCGCAATAACCATGATTCCAATCATCAAACTATTTTCACCTTTACCAAATAAACGGACTACCCCTCCGCCTATTTTTTGGGCAAGGCCTGTATAAAACATCGCAGCTCCAACAACAAACATTCCTCCAAAAAGTACTACTGTCGAATCAGCAAGGCCTAAAAAAATCTGTTCTTCAGGCACCAGTCCTAAAGCACAACAGGCGATAGATGCTCCTATCGCGGTCATTGCCAGCGGGATCATTTCTGTAACAAATAAAAGTGCAACTACTGCCAGCAAAATCAAACATTTTATTGCAGGTGTCATTACAACTGCCTCCTATCTTCTATTTTTTATCATTTTTAAATAAATTTACATACTGAAAAGTATTTAAAAATAACTTTCCATCTTCTCCGTTATGCGGAAAAACTCGCATATTATTTTTTCTGTTTTCGACAATACGATGATAATATCGCTTATCTACTTGAGCAAGGAACTCTTTTATCCTTAAAATTTCCCGTTCATCATCTTTCAACATAACCATTGCCTGAGACACAACCGCTGCCATCTCCTTTCTGTAAAATTTAACGAGAACCTTTCGTCGAATGTAGTATACAATAAATTCTATATACAAAAAAATATCTGTTATTCATCACATTTATGCCGATCTTTTCTATTTATTTATTTTAGTACGAAAATAATACATTTATAAAAGTATATAGTTTTCAAGCATTTCCATTTTTATAAAACAATCTTTTGTATCAGAATGTAAACAACTATTTTAAGTTGTCTTTATCCTATTTTTCATATATATATCTTTCATTTAGTTTATAACTGACTGTCAAGCCATAAAAATCAGTCCATTTCAGTATATTTTTGCTGTTTTATTCTCAAAATATTATGTTGGCAATGTCTGTTCTTGACTTTTACAGATCCATAAACCTATAATAAATAATTAAAAATGAATCATAATTATATTGTTAATGAGGGCAGTATTATGGAACTGGAAAATTTCAGAAATTTCTTGGCTATCATCGAAGCAGAAGGATTCACAGAAGCTTCGTCATACGTAGAAGTCGAACAACCTGCTCTAAGCAGGCAGCTTAAAGCTATAGAAAATTACTTTGGCACAAAATTACTTATTGCTTCCCGCGGAAGCAGAAATCTTATTTTGACGGACGCAGGCAGGATATTATATCAAAAAGCCAAATATATTTGCGCCTTAGAAGATTTAGCAAAAAAGGACATCGAAACTTCCTTGAATACGAAAACTTTAAAGATAAGCTCTACCAACGTCGAAACCTCCTGGCTCATAAAACTTGTTTTAAAAGATTTTCGGCAGCTTTGCCCTCAGGTAGATTATAAAATCCAAGAATGTTCTCCTTCCAATTTTATTCATAACCTAATATCAGGAGAATCAGATTTTGGATTTCTTAATACATCAGCACCTAATGAAAATTCTCTTGATATCATATTCAGTCACAAGTTAGAATTATCCGCAGTCTTTCACAAAGACTCTCCGTGGCGAGGAAATGACTCAAAAGCTATTACTTTAGAAGATCTTGCCGATATTCCCCTAAGTATACCAGCCTCCTGTAGTTTCTTTCTTAAAGAATGTTATGCTAAAGCATCTTTAACCCCTCATATTCTAAGTATCTGCACAAATTATGAAACTGTCTTACAGTGGCCTATAGAAAATTTAGCAGCAGCAATTATCCCTGTTTCGTCCAAAGAAACCCTGCATAAAGATCTTATCATAAAAAAAATAACCAATATCAAGAGGCCGTTTTATAAAACTATTGTAAAACTAAAAAACCGTTCGCTTCCCAAAGTTGCTCAAAAATTTTTAGATTTTTATTCCCGAAGAGTAATCCTATAAAAACGCAGCTATAAATACACCTATACATCATCAATATTTCTAAAGTAATTTTTTTATATCTTACTTGTGTAATAATGTTTTACAATATAATATATGACTAATATATTTATAGATTATATTATGAAAACAATTTTCTATATCTCAATACTTTTCCTATGCATTGATTTTTACAAAGTCCTCATATATATAATTATTGAAGATACTTAGCCCTTAACTAGTATCTTCAATAATCGTCATACGCCCCAAAACGTTATGACGAATTTCAATCTTATTTCTTTCTTGTGGGATTACCTAACAGTAGTTTTAGACTTTTTCCTCATCGTTAGGTATTCCACTGGAGCAATTACAGACGCTCTTACTTGATCGTCTTATTTTTATACTTTAATCTCTACAGAAGTAACTTTTTAGAATTATTCTTTTGGTTAATCAGTATTCTAACTACCTCTAAAATTAATAGCAGCACTTTTTTATCAGCATTGTGACATCTGAAATTATTTCTTTGGTGGATGTAGTGAATTTAAAGGGCAATACAGAGCATTTTGCTTACTGGCCAAGTTCAGATTCACCTGATTGATTGTGACAGTGGGGAAAATGTAGATTGTTATAGTATAGGCAGTGATGGAGGTACAGACGCTTAGAATCCCATTATGATTGATATACTGTAAAACTATATGATACTTGTATGCCCAATTACTATGTGTTAAACTTTCTGCCATAAGGTATTACTTCTCGCCTGTTATTTTGTAGGTTCGAATACTCTGCATTATAACTTTGGTAGTATCTTTGCTTAAGTTTTTCCATCCGCTTAGCGGGTGTTTTTTTTATTTCGTCCTTCGGTTCCAACTGTCTTAAGACATAACAAAAATACCTTTTGCTGCCGATTTCTATTTGATGGAGACTGATTTTCAAAAATTATATTAGAAATCTTTTCAGCTTTTATAACGTAGACGCTATAAAATCAGCACTAGTTCTTATAAATTTCGACAAATTATCAAAAATTATTTTAGGCATTTTTGTAAACAAGAATATATGCTTAATTATTCAAATTTTATCTTGAATTTATTTTTCTATAGATCTATAATTATTTTAGAACTAAATAGCATAAATTATTAGTTTACACTCTCATAAGTTCACTATTTAGGGAGGATTGTTTATGAAAAACTTTTTCATTTTTATGTTGTTAATAATCTCTTTTGGTATGCTAACAGGCTGCAGCCAACAGACAAATGGAGTAACAAAAACTTTAAAAGTAGGAACAGATGCAAATTTTCCACCATTCGAATATTTTCAAAAAGAAACTAACTCTTATACAGGTTTTGATGTAGAATTGATAACCGCTCTAGGGAAAAATATGGGATATGATAAAGTTGAATTCGTTAATGCGGATTTTGATGAATTACTGAAAGGTCTGAATGAAAGGAAATATGATGTTGTGATTGCTTGTATGACTGTTACTGAAGAACGCAAAAAAGCAGCGTCTTTCAGCGATATTTATGCATCTGGAGGCTATTCTGTCCTTGCGCCAGTAAATTTTATGGATAAGAACAATAATGACATTTTAAAAAATAAGAAAATTGCTGTCGAAAAAGGTTCTATTACAAAAGATATCGCTGAAAAATATACTAATACTATCATAGAATGTAATTCTTCCGAAGAAGCATTGCAAAAACTGGCTGATAAAACCGTAGATTTCTTCATTGTTGATAAATATGTCGGTGCATTTTTTGTAGCTAACGGCTATAGTAAAACAGCAAAAATTTTAGAAACACTTAATGTCACTGGAACAAGCGGTATGGGTATTGCAGTACGTAAAACTGATTCTGAACTTTTAGCAAAAATAAATACTTCTTTAAAGGAATATAAACAAACTTCTTCTTACGAACAATTAAAAACAAGTTATTTTGGCAGTATCAACTAAATTCTAAAATCAAAAACTCAGACAGTTTACATCAAAAGTTGTCTGAGTTTTTGATTTTTAATTTTTAATTTATTTCTACTTAATCGTTATAGGAGGTTTAGATGTAATATTATAAACAATGCGGTTAATACCTTTAATAGTGTAAAATACGAAAAAGCCACGTGCTTATGAACTGCAAATATAAAAGCCAATCATAGAATATCATTGATTTACACCGTCTGACTCCGTTTTTCTAAAGGAGTCAGACGGTATTTTAATTGAAATCTCTCAAAATTATAAAAATGGATGTAATCATCAATAAGTTGCTCTGCCTCTTTAAAGGTATTAATCTTCTGCCTTGAAACGCACTCCGCCTTGAACATAGAGAAAAAGCTTTCTGCTAAAGCATTATCATAAGGGTTACCAAGTCTTGACATCGATGGTGTAATACCATATTCTTTGGTTAGGGTAAAATATGCCCCGGAGGTGTATTGAAACCCCTGGTCGCTGTGGAGCTACAATTCTCCAGCGACCTTTTCTTTTTCCATGGTTGACCGCAAGGTATTTAAAACAAGATTAACTGTTTGTTGCTGGCTGGTTTTATAAGCAACAATGCTGTTGTCAAACAAGTCTATAATTACAGACAAGTAAAGGAATCCCTGTGTTGTACGTATATAGGAAATGTCAGTTACCCACTTTTGGTTGATACGGGCTGACTTAAAGTTACGATTTAAAAGGTTTGAATAACGATGTATAGATTGTCCGCAAAGATGCCAACGCTTACGTCGCACTTCACTAAGAAGTCCATATTTTCTCGTCACATTTATATTTATCTTTGAATTGCTCGATCAGGCGATATTTTGCATTTGCTTTCACTTCCTTCCAACGGCTGAGAGAAAATTTCTCAACAACTCGTTTTCCATTTTTAATTGTTTTATTATTTGTTCTTGTGTATTAGGCTTTATTCTTGGCCGTCCTTTAGGTAGTGGAGCTATGCGACGAAGTTCAACCTCTTTACGCAGGCCGCACCAGTTTTGTACTGAATATCTGCTTACTGCATATTTTCTGCTTAACTCATTTATTCCCAAACCATTTTCATATTCCATTTTTACCTTTTGTTTAAAAGCATCTGTGTAACGAATCATTCCTTTTTTGCCAGACATACAAAAACCTCCAATCGTAATTTATATTCTACGATTGGAGGTTTTTTATTTTAATGTCTATTTTTCATGGTCCTGTTCAATTTTGGTGTTTTCTTTATATTATTTAGAATGATATCTGTAATATTCTATAATCTTTGCCAGGACGAGCATAGTATGTGGCTTTCTAATGGAATAATAGCTAGATGTTTTGAGTAACAGTAAAAAGCTGTTACTCTTTTTATTTGGACATTAAGTTGAGTAGGTGGTGGAAAAGGTTTAAATTTGTACCGGATTTTTTTATGGGTAAGAAAGTTTTAATGGCATTAGTAGATAATATATTTTTTTCATGGCTGGTATGAATATGAGAAGTATTCGCAAAACTGAATTCGGCGATATTAACCTTCGGTTAAAGAAGATTAAGATATTTATAAAACCAAAGGAATAAAAAACAGTATATCAATAAAGTATACAGTTTATATAATTAGGTATACAGCGCAGCGTCAGGCGAAGTCCGCTCGATACGGACGAGCGCTTGACAGGGGGGGACTTCGTGTTAGAATATTACTCGTAATTATTTCCAATAAGTTAAAAACACAAAAGATAATAGATAAAAATAATAAAAAGCAAATAAAACTGAATATGAAATCGGGTGCAGCAATGCTTAATAGAGAAACAGGTGTAAGACCTGTGCTGTCCCGCAGCTGTGATGCTGAGCAAGTCTTAAAACGCCACTGGGAAACTGGGAAGGCAAGACGAGCGATGAAGCAGAGCCAGAAGAACTGCCCGATTTTGACGTACTTACTCCTGCGAAAGACAGGAATGCGCAATCATAAATTACGCTTTTCTGCATTTTTGTGCAGAAAAGCGTTTTGTTTTTTGCTTTTGATTTTTCTCGGCAAGCGAAACAAGGACAGCTGGGCGGAGATAAATTGAAAAATAAAATTTAGGAAGTGTTATGATGTTGGAAAACAGGAAGAAAGCATTAGTGATGGCGATCCTCTGCACTGTCGCCAGTGTTGGTTTCGTTTTGAGCGCTGATGCTGCAGAACAAAACGGAGAAGAAACGATGAGCCATAATCTGGACGAAGTTATCGTCGAGGCGGAATCTTATGATTCCAAGTATATTCGTACTGGGGGAGATGTTAATACCATAACATCTGAAGATATTGAAAAACATCATTATACAAGTGTTACTGAAGCTATAAAGAGACTGCCAGGGGTAGAAGTTCAGGATGTGGGATATAAAGCATTTGAATATGGCTATAGTAATTATCAACCATCGGTAACTATCAATGGCGACAGCAGAGTTGTAATTTTAGTAGATGGGAAACGCATAACAAATGAAGCTAATAGCTCTGTTGCTGCAGAACGTAATAAATCACAAATTTTTGCTATGATAGCTCCTCAGAATATCAGCAGGATCGAGGTCATCAAAGGTGCGGCTGCATTGGCGTATGGCAGTGATGCTACCGGCGGCGTGATTAATATAATAACTAAAAAGGGTGAATATGCATCGACTACCTTAGATGCTGCTGTCGGTTCCTGGGGTACGCAAAAATATGCTGTATCCAATGCCGGCAAAAAAGATAAGTTTAATTGGATCGTGTCTTATTCTAAGGATAAACGCGATGATATGAAGTATGTTGATCGTGAGTACAAAAAAACAAGAACTTATATTAACAGTGGTTATGACGAAGATAATACTTTCTTAAAATTAAACTATGATTTTGATAAAAATCAATCTGTTGAATTTATGCATACCTATAAAAACACCTTTGCCTATTATCCTATTATGGCGCCGGATTATAGTTCTAAGCCTGCTTTGGATGAAGCCATTAATTCTGGAAATTTTAATCCCAATAACAATGGCTATGACAAATTGCCGCAAGACGATCCGGCATGGAATCGTTATCACAGATGGTGGTACGTTTTTAATGAAGGAAGCTTTACCAAGAATAGGTCAAGTAATTATGATTTAAAATATACGTTTAAAGATGACGATGGTATTGAAAACTATATTCGTATTTTTAATGATGAAAACAGATATTATATGGATCGTAACAGACCAAAATTTACTGACTATACAAAACTTGACTATAAACAGTACAGTTGGACCAAGGATCAGGCGAAAGGAATAAATTTACGTTGGGGTAAAAAAATAAACGCTAACAACTATCTTTATACCGGCGTAGATTATATGAACAGCAGTTTTTCTGAACACTCCTATGCCAGCTATTATCCTGATACCAAAATATTTAAGCATGGCAAGCTGAGTAATATAAAACGAGACACCTGGAATGCGTTTGTGCAGGATAAAATGCAGTTTGACAAGCTGACGATTACGCCTGGCTTAAGATATAACTATTATGGTAAAAGCAGTGGCTGGAGTGTCAGCAATAAAGATATAAGGACATCTTATGATACAAACTCATATTCCCATTTAACTATGGGTTTATTTACTAATTATGCTTTCACTGATCATGATAATATTTATGCTTCCTGGAGTCAGGTCTATAATGCTCCGTATGCACCGGATATTGTTAGTGCAGCCAATAAACTTGAAGCTGAAAAAGGTAATGCCTATACGCTTGGTTATAGCGGACAATTGAAAAAAAGTAGTTTTGGCATCAATTATACTTTGACAAAAATGGATAATACTTTTGGCAGTTTCTCTGTACCAAGTGAAGCAGATCCAGAATTATTTGAAAAGAAAGTAACGAATATTGCCAGCAAAATTTATTCTATCGGCACTAACTATGGCTATAAATTTGATGATAACTGGAATATTAATTTATCATATAGTCATGCTAAGACTACCCTCGATACAAAGAAGAATACTTCCAGCAGTGCTACTCAGGAGGATCTGAGAAATAATTTGCATTATAATAATAAATATGTGGCATCTATAAGCTATGATAAAAATAAATTTAATACTGGCTTGGATGCAATGCTTTATACTGGAATGGATACCAGATACTTTAGTGATGGTAAATTTTTTATTCTGGACTGGCATGCTAATTATAAAATAAATAAAAATATGACTGCGTACGTGCTGGTCAATAATATTACCAACGAGGCGTATGAAACCAAAGCCGTAGCGGTTGAAGGGATTGGTGCCCTGCCGATGGCCGGACGTAATTTCCTGATTGGTGTAAATTATACTTTCTAAAATCAGTAGAGGACTGCATATTTTATGCAGTCCTACTATCTATTTTTAAGGAGCTTTATGTATAGAATATTGATTTTGATGCTGACTGTATTTTTAATGGGAGGCTGCATGAGTGATGAAAAAATAGCCCCGCAAGAAAAGTCAGATAGATTAGTAATAGAAAACGGGAAAAGGAAGCTTGATTTTGAAAAAAAGCCGCAGCGCTTGGTGACATTGCGCCAGCATATTACAGAGACAGCCCTGGAACTTGATTTGGATAAATACATAATCGGCACCTCTGCTGTTATCGATCCTCCGGTAGCTGAGCATTTGCAGCAGAGATATAGCAGACTGTCCGTCATTGCAGAAAAATACCCATCGCCCGAAATACTTTTGGCTGCCGATCCTGATATCATATGGGTTGACCGCAAATGGGCTTTTGTAAAAAATCAATTAGGTGCGATGGAAAATATTGAACGGTACGGTATAAAAATATATTTAAGTGAAAGCGGCTTTCATGAAAGCAGCAAAATTGAATATGTTTATGACGATATAAGAAAAATAGGGAAAATATTTTCTGCTGAGGATAAGGCTGATACAGTAGTAAAAGGAATGCAGGAAAAAATACAGGCTGTGCAGTCACGCATACAAAATGTAGAGCAGAAGGTCAAAGTTTTGGATTTTGACAGTGGAAGAAACAACCTTGCTTTTGTTGGTTGTAAATGTATGGCAGATGATTTGATCAAGCTGGCAGGTGGGATCAATATTTTTCAGGATGTGGATAAGGAATGGGCCAACGTCAATTGGGAAGAGATCATGAGAAGGAACCCGGATGTTATTATTGTACACGAATATCGTGGAGTAAGCGGTCGCAGTAAAATAGAAACACTGAAAAAGAACCCTGTTTTACAAGAAGTCAAGGCAATCAAAAATAATCGATTTATTGTGGTGAATTTAGATGAAATATATGAAGGTGTAAGGAATGCTGAAACAGTTGAAAAATTTGCAAGAGGATTTTATCCGGAAAAATTCCTTTAATATAAGTAAAGCTGTCGTTATAGGCTGTATTTGCGGTATTTTACTGCTGATATCTGTTTTGTTTGCGACCACATACGGAACTATGGGAATAACAAAGCAGAAGGTTTTTGATATTATATTTTATCATATGGGCTTTACTGATTATAAATACTGGACTAAAACAGAAGACCTGGTAATTTGGAACCTGCGGCTGCCACGAGCCGTTTTAGCCTGCATGGCAGGAGCTGGCCTTGCAGTTTCAGGTGTAGCAATGCAGGCTGCCGTAAAAAATCCATTGGCTGATCCATATATACTGGGGATTTCAGCAGGTGCCTCGGCTGGTGCAACCGCTGTTATAGCGGCTGATTTACTGGATATAACAGCTGAATATTCAATTTCTATTGGTGCTTTTGGCGGTGCAATAATATCAATGCTGATTTTGTTTATGCTTAATAAAGGTAATAGAGACAGCGTAAAATTATTACTTTCAGGATGTGTGATTTCAATTTTATTTTCATCTATTTCCAGTGTGATTATGTTTTTGGCAAAAGACAAAGAAAAAATAAGCAGTGTATTGTTTTGGCTGATGGGAAGTATGGCAGATGCCAACTGGACGATGGTTCCCATAGTTTTGGTAACAGTATTACTGGGGATAAGTATTTTGATGTTATACCACCGGCAGCTGAATGCCATGTTGCTAGGTGAAGAAACAGCGCATACTTTAGGGGTAAATATTGGTAAAATACGGCTGCAATTAATTGTTTTAGTTGCAATTACAGTAGGGAGTATTGTAGCATTTTGCGGTATGATCGGCTTTATCGGATTTGTAGTACCGCATATAGTAAGAGCCTTGTTGGGCGCTGATCATAAAATTGTAGTCCCTGTCAGTGCTTTTATCGGAGCGTTCTTTTTGCTGTGGTGTGATGTGGCCGCCAGAGTTGTATCAATACCTGAAGAATTGCCCATAGGGATTATTACAGCCCTGCTTGGTGCACCTTTTTTCATTTATATTTTGCAAAGGAAACGATATTCTTTTGGAGGGAAAAGATAATGTTATTAGAATTGGATAATGTTACAATTAGCATCGATAGTAATAACATTGTAAATAATATAGATATAACCGTACCCGAGAAACAATTTGTGGGACTAATAGGTATGAATGGAAGCGGAAAATCCACCTTATTAAAAGCAGTATACGGCATTAATAATTATACCGGCAATATTTTTGTGAATGGAGAAAATATAAAAAATATAACATTGAAAGAGCTGGCTAAAAAAATAAGCGTTTTAATCCAGGAAAACAGTACTGATTTTGATTTTAAAGTCAAAGATATAGTAATGCTGGGCAGACTGCCTTATAAAAATCTGTTTGATACTGATACTGCTGAAGATTGTGATATAGTATCTAACTCATTAAAATATGTAAATATGGAAAAATTTGCGGATA
>ERZ840371.119-NODE-119-length-94706-cov-7.414660_pt1 | contig 94706 bp, 120 predicted proteins | sample MGYA00519937_ERZ840371 | MGnify/ENA primary metagenome ERZ840371 (study PRJEB31850, sample SAMEA3708873) | human gut metagenome | biome: human gut; feature: human-associated habitat; material: faeces | place: China | collected 2014 ... | reverse complement strand
TTAGGCGCTGGCCGGTAACAGAGGCTTATAGCCTCAGAGCAAACCACCCGTTAGACGGGTGGTGGTGATTGCGTAGATATAGATAAAGTTGTATAATGATTATGTTTAACTATAGACCGAGAGCGTCAGCACTCCGACCAAAGACTACTGACGCTCCTTTAACTCAACGATACTTGCGTATCAATTTGTTATGTGTTTTACAAGGATTATTCTAATACAGGGAAGTCTCTCTGTAAAGATGTTTCAGACCATCTGCACATCAAAATCGCTCGTAAAAGAGTCGATTTGTCGATATTTTTCCTAACCATAACCGAATAAAACGTAAGACTATCTGTTGTTTCAGAAGGCAGGTGATGTTTTATGTCCTCTGATATACAACCATACATATTAGATGAATTAGATACTGTTATCGACCAGACAGTATCTGATATTGGTTTGTATACCAAAAATCCGGGTGATTTTACCAGAAACCGTAAGCTGAATGCTACGACTACGATTAAAGTCACTCTCAGCATGCAAGGAAATTCTTTAAATGCGGAATTACTGGATGCGTTCTGTAATGTGAAATGCCGTGTAGTGAAGAATGGGAAGTGTTGCTTACAAATCTTAACCGTTTTGAGTTCCCTATCTTCCGTATGAAAGAAATGTATCACAAGCGTTGGGATATAGAAACATCGTTTCGTGAGCTGAAATATGCTTTGGATGGCATCAACTTCCACTCCAAGAAAGACGATTTTATCAAGATGGAGTTGTTTGCACACTTCATTATGTTTAATGCTGTAAGTCGCTCTATTGCCTGTGTATCGGTGTCACAGACCAATCACAAATATCCGTATGCGATTGGTTTTAAGATGGCGTGTCTGATTGTGCGGAAATATTACAGGCTATATAACGAGAAACCACCAAATATGATGTTTGCGGAGATATTGGCATATACGGTTCCTGTAAGAGCAGGACGTTCTGATAAGCGTAATCTCAAGCCAAAATCGGCAGTTTGGTTTGTGTACCGTGTGGCATAAGAATATTGGTGGCGGGAATATCGAATAATACAATTCCAAATAGAATATCTTTATTCAGGCTGGCTGAGAAAATCCAGTCCTAAAAGCATGCCTATTTTTAGGATTTATGCAAATAAAAAATGTCTACCGAAGTTTTTATACCTCGATAGACATTTCCTTTTGATTTTGAAGTTCCTTAACTTAATGTCGCTTTATAGATTTGCAGTTGTTTTAGTGTGTCAAGACATAGAATAACGCTTATCTTAATGACATTGGGCATTAGCCAGGCTTTTCTTTTGTCCTTTGTTATCTTTCATAATAATAATGTCATATAGATAAAAGGAGGAAAATGATAAATGAAATATACGATGAATCAGCTGAAAGGAATGGATCGTTGTCAATTTCGCAGACAACACAAACTTTCTTCAATCAGAGAGGTTAATACAAACATCGCACGCCGTGAAGCAATCCGTAAATGTATCTACGGGTACATGAGAAAGGAACTGACATGGCAGCAGGTAGAACAGATCATTAACGATGAGGCGTATCCCGAGGAAGATATGCTGGCAGGAAAAACAAGAGAAATTGTCTGTGATGACTTAGCTAACAAGTACATCAAAAGATACGTTTCCAGCGACAACCGAGTGCCGCAGCTTGCGCCTGAGTCCACAATGGATATTTTTGGTATTGAGGTAACGGTTGATCCGGACATGTTTTTTTACGATGGAAAAACGCTTGAAATCGTTAAGTTTTTTCTGGAAAAACCGGATATTACCATTTCCGGCAGAAAGCTGGATGCATCGGTAGCAGGATGCCTTCCATTATATGCAATGCTGTATTATGGGAAACAACTTCTTGCTTACATCGATCCTAACAGAAAATTTCCCGTCGAAGTCAAAGCATCTTTTTATTTCTTAAAGAAGTCAAATGATAATTTCGATAAAGGTGTTTTCGACCTGGATTTCTTCGATGGAGCAGGAAAAAATGTTGTGTCTTTAAGCGACACAGAACAGTTTCCGACAATCCTGGATCAGCATTATTATACGCTGTACAAGGATTTCGAAGCCGGAAGCCAGATTATCTGCAATCCGGATGTCTGCCGCAACTGCAATTTCAGGGCAGCGTGTCGATTTGAGAATGCCCCGAAAGCAATCGAAAAAATAAAGGCAAAAACGCCAGCGAACGTCATGAATCTAACCGAGGATCAGAAAAAAGCCATTGGATTCGAATACGGCGTAGCAAGAATCAATGCCGTAGCCGGAGCCGGAAAAACCATGGTTCTCGGAATGAGAGTCACTGAGCTTCTGAAAAAAGGTTATAAGCCAGAAGAAATCTGCGTTCTGTCATTTACGAATGCGGCGGCAGAAGAGATGACGACCAGAATCAAGGATTATGTCGAGACGCTGATCCCGAATTCCGGTATCGATCTGGATAAGCTGATTTCCACAACCTTTAATGGTCTTGGAAACGACATTATCTCCAAGTGTTACAGCTACCTGGGATTTACGTCGGTTCCGATGCTGATCGAAGAAGGTGAACGGATGCGGATTATCGAGGAGCTGGTTTCGAGTGTGGAAGTTCCGGGATTAAATTACCGGAATCTGAAAGCAAACGAGGCTTATCTGAAGGGCGGACTTGTAATTGCCAAGAAGATTTTCGATATTTTCAAATCCAACCGGATCGTTTCTATTACTGATGAAACACTGGAATTTGTTCTAAAGAAACTGGATGTGGATAAAAAGAATATCACCAGAGAAACTCTTGAAAAGCTAATGCCTTTGTATCAGGAATACAATAAGAAGCTGATCGAAGAGAATTATCTGGAATATGCCGATCAGGAGTGGATGGTGATTGACCTTTATCGCATGATTCCGGAATATTTCCGCAGCACAGGCATTAAACATGTGATCGTGGATGAATTCCAGGATTCCAACCTGCGGCAGTTAAGCATTATTAAATGTCTGTGCCAAAGCAGCGTTATGACCAGTCTTATGGTGGTAGGTGACGATGCGCAGGCGATTTATGGATTCAGAGACACTTCCCCGAAGAACATCATTCATTTCTTTGACCTGATGTGCTGCCAGGGACAGGATTTCAATTTGCTTGCTAATTTCCGTTCGGTTCCCGGTGTGATCAACTTCGCAAATAAGATCCTTAGAAACAATAAGGAGAAGATGGAGAAGAATCTGGTTGCTACGCGACCGGACAATGGAATGGTTCCTGTAGTGCAGGGATATTTTGATTCCAAAAAGGAATATGCGGAGATTGCGAAAGCAATCGAGCAGGATATCGCTTCCGGTAAGGATCCGAAGGATATTGCGTTCATTGCAATGTCCAAGTACGAGCTGTTAAAGATGCAAGATATTCTGAAGGAGAAGAAAATTCCTTGTATTCTTCTTGTCCCGGAGACTACTTCTGAAAACAGCAGAGTACAAGCCTGTGTGTCTCTGATGAATTACCTGACACATCCGGAAGAAAAAGCTGATGTTGATATTGTTACTTATCTGAATGCTTTATGCCATGGAAAGTTCTTTGAACTTCCGGAAGCACAGCAGAATGAATATTTAAAGCAGTATCACGAATACGTCGAAAAATTCGCTGAATTTACCGACGAAAATAAGAAGGAAGCATTCCGGCAGATGGCAGAATTATTGAGAAACGAGCCGGATGAAGTCTACGACCATTTCCTTGAAGTCGTGGACCACAATAAGACCTGGGGAAAGATCTGCCACTACTTTTATAATTTCAAAGTATATGGCAGCGAAGACAATTTCTCTAAGAAACTTCCTTATCCCGGAGTGGCACTTACAACAGCTCATTCCTCGAAAGGTTTGGAATGGGATATTGTTTATAATTCCATTACCAAATATGACAATAAGCTGATCCGGTACGACAGCAGAATCGATGAACTGGAGGAAAGACGCAGGCTTTTGTTTGTGTCCGCAACCAGAGCAAGAGAGAAGCTTGTCATTACCGGTCTGTATTATTCATTCGGCACGATTAAGGACAAGAATTTCAATATCTTCCTGAAAGAGTGCTACGAGAATGTCGGAAAGGATATCGAGGAAGAGTTTGACAAACTCACAAAATAAAGAGGAAGACGGGCTTGCCCGTCTTTTTCTTATGACTTTCTTTCATATTAATGGCATAAGACAAAAAGAAAGAGAGGAGAAATATATTATGTCTAATATATGGAACTATTTTGGTATGGGCGGAAAGCATTACTGGTGCAATAAAGCCAATACCATGCGGTTTTATAACGCGGTCATGCAGGGAAGAAAATTTTTGATCTTCGACCTGGAGACGACAGGACTTAAAAAGAATGCGGATGTTATCGTTGAATTTTCTGCCGTTGTTATAGAAAAAGTGGGGCAGTTCTATCAGAAAACAGATGAGATAGAGCAGTATATCAAACCGCCGTTTACAATGACAGATGAAGTGATCGCAATCCATGGTATCACGAATGAATTTCTGGAGGATAAACCGGAAGAAAGAGATGCCTGGCCTGTTGTAAAAGGATTTTTTGAAAAGCACAAGGACGCGGTGATCAGTGGGTACAATGTCGGGTTCGATATCAAATTCATGACCGCTTATGCAGGCAGAATGAAAGAGTCCTTTGAACCGGAAGAGGTAGTGGATATTTTTGGTATCGTTAAGGAAAATATCTTCGCAGATGAACATGACGGCTGCAGAAAGCTGAGTCATATCCTTGGTATTCTGTATCCCGGAAAAACATACCAGTTCCACAATGCTTCGGATGATATTCTGGCTACCTGGGACGTTGGTGTCGGCGTACTGAAAAAATTTCTTGAATCAAAGCCGGTTCTGGAAGAATCCAAACATAAGGCACAGATTTCATCATATCAATACTGGAAAGCCGGAAGGACGCAGCGTATTTACGTGACCTTGCGATTCTCTGAAAATTTCTACGAAGTTTACTACGATATCTATTCTTCTTGCTGGGTATGCGAAGATGACAAGAACAACGAATTCAATATCTTCGAATGGGTAGATATGAATGATGTCGAAAATAAACTTACTAAGATCGCCGAATCCAAGGGAAAGGATAAATTCCGTCTGCTCCGGGACAAAGACAACTGGAGAAGCTGGAAAAATATTGCCTAACAGAAGGAGCCGTATGTTAAAAGCGTCTGAATTCGCAAAAGGAGATAAGGCTTATGTTCTGACCTATTGGGCGAATCACAAAGTATCTATCGAGAAAAAGTCGTAGATGTTTTTTAAAGAATACGTTGTTGTGGACTGCCACTGGGTGTTCAAATTTTCGGATTGGAATGCAGAGTTCCACGATGCACGGTTTCTTTATGAGGTAGGGGAACTCGATGAGCCAAGCTTGTTATTAAAAGAAAAAGAGGAAGCCGAAAGATATCTGGAGAAAGTAAAAACAGCTTTATGGCTCGGATCAATGACTTTCGATAAAGCTATGGATTTTTCGCCGGAACAGCTTCAGAAAGTAAAGGAGATTTTATCATGAAAATCGAGGCAATAGTAGACAAAATGATGTATGGAACGATCAAAGTTGATATTCCGGATGAACAGCTCCGGAATATATCAAAAAGAGAAGAGAGGGCGATTGTTTGGGATGCGGTACAGGCAGCCATTAGGAATGGGGCTCCCGTCGAATGGGATAACATTACCGGTTCTGTTGCGTACCACGGCGATTATCGGACAATAGGAGAGGAAGAAAATGGAAAGAATACAGGAAAATGAGCAGTGGAAGCTGGATGGCGACTGCCGCAAATGTCGAAGAGCTAAGTATTGCAGCAAGCCTTGCACTCGCTGCAAACACGTCGATCAAGCCGAAATAGCTGGTTATATAGCTGAAGCGCTCAACAACATAACCGGTGATGCTTACGGAAAAATTATGAAGAGCCGCATGTATTAGACATGCGGTTTTTCTGTGCAGAAAAATGAGCTTTTCGCCAAATCCTTCATATTAATGGTACGGGTATTCCGGATCGCAGAATCAAATTCCATATAGAATCTGATTCTGTGTTCCACAATACTATCTTTCATATTAATAGTACCAGAAGAAAAATAGGAGAGTGTTTATGGCAAAGTTAAGTCTGACGAAAAGCGATATGGAATACATCAATGAATTTTACGGAAAAGACGCCGCAGGTTTTTTAAAGCTCTGGGGCGGAAACAATAAGTCAGGCATCTTTCCATATGGAAAGACTTTTTGTGATGAACATGTCTCGGAAATCTTCAGAATGGACAAGCTTCCTACGAGTAACCTGTACATGTCTGTCTCTACTTTCTATGGCAAAAAGAAGGCGACGGTCGATAACATTCGTTCCGTTCAGTGCATTCCTATCGATATCGATTTCCAGTTTACGGACAAATACGGCGAATTGCTGGATCCCTTAAAAGTATGGCAGATGTTTCAGAAAGATCTTATCGAAAAGCAGGTCTTTTTCCCCATGCCTACATACATTGAATATGGACGCAGAATGCGCTTCATTTATCTGTTGAATGACGGCGGCATTGTTCTGCCAAGATTCAATAAAAAGAAGCGAAAAAACGTCCTGACACTGTTGCGCCGCATTCAGGAAGAACTCATCGTCACGATCAACACGCTGAATCCGCTGTACCACGCCGAATACAATCCCTATACATCTTTTGTCCGCGTTCCTACAAGCCTCAATACAATCTGGGGAAAAAGCTTTAATCCCGGCGAACCTTTCGGTACGCCGTCTTTTCATATAGACGAGCAGTACTTCGTGCAGGTAAAGAAGGTTTCCAACGGCAAGCGTTATGATTTTCACGAACTCGCAGATGAAATTTTACCGAAGCTTCCCGACTGGTACAAAGCAGAAAAGAAAAAGAAGAAAAGGGGCCCCGAAATACATATCTGCGGAATCAATTCCAGAAGCGTAAGCGAAATGTTGTGCGAAAGATGCCATTTTCTTGAGATCTTGCAGGATCATGGTTACGACATCGGATTCCGCGAGGTCATGTGCTTTCTTTACTGGAATTTTTCCATGCAGGCAGGCATGACGGAAGACGAGGCAAAGTTAGCCACTTTAAATTTTAACCGTGGGTTCGAGCATCCGATGCGCGAAAAAGAAGTGATTAGTTTGAGCCGTCCCCGGAAGCTTTATTATTACCGCATGGAAACGGTTTTGAAAAAACTGTGCGTGCCGACGGAACTTGCTTCCTGCTGCGGTTACGACTGCACGAACAAAAAGGAATATCAGAAAAATTATATGCGCGAATACCGCAAATATAAAAAGAGCAAAAACGCCCGCAAGGAATCACAGAAACAAAAGATGATCCGCAGGCTTATTTCGTCTGCAAAAAAGTTTCGTGAAAAAGGTATGGCTCTTTTAGATATCGCTTCCAGACTGAACGTTTCTTTAAGTACCGCAAAAAGATACGTGTATAGTCCGACCTAAAATCGTTAATCCGTAGAATAGTTCTGCGAAATGCCTGGGAAACCGGGCTTTTTGTCGTGTCTGGAATTATTTTCGATGGGAAAATACGGATATTTTTTTCGAAAACGGCGGATTGCGTCTCCAGTGGAACCAATTTTTGAGCCGCCAGCGGCTCAAAAATCCCGTTAGGTTATATGTAAAAGATATCTAAGGACTGGAACGGCGTATGCCGGGACAGGACTTTGATATCACTTTTCTCTGGAAGAGATGATTACATGTTCTCATTTTCTACATTTAACTTTAGAGGTATGTTTTCCTTCATATTAAAGACGTAAACAAAATGATAGAAGGAGGATAAAAGAATGTATTTATTGTTAGATAAATATGCAGCTTACGGTACGGATCTTGATTCTTTCCGTAAAGAAGCGATGTTCGTTGATGAGAATACATATATCACAGAAGTTGACCCTTTAGAGACACGTATTCTCGATTATTACAAAATCAGTCCTACGAGAGCCGTTTTTCATGTAATCAATGATGGAGATATCCGTTATACGGAAGACGGAAGATATGTTGTTACCAATATGGAAGCACTTCGTATCGATACCTTAAATTCGGATCAGTTGTCGTTGATTCAGGAGATGAGAGCGAAGTCAAAGACGCTTATCGAATTCCCCACAGCATTCACGAAACGTTTCTTTATAGGCGAGACCCTGTATAAGACGCTCTCAGCACGTTTGAATGGTATAGGAGGCAGATTCCTTAAGCAGGCCGGCTCCATTCGAAATTACGCGCTTGTAGGCGCATTGCAGGACAGTGATTCGGCGATGCATATCCTATATCGCACCGATGGGCGTTTGAATAAGGCGGTTGCTGTATTTTCAAAAAAAGTACGTTTCTGTAAAAGAACGGCTATCGCAGATGTAATCGAGAAGCTGTTCCCGAAAGGAGAAATCAGATGGAACATTACGCATGAATGTACAGAAGTATACGTAGAGATGCCTGAGCTTGTCTGCGGAGAATTCTATAAAGGATATCTGTTTAAGATTTCCGATACCGGTTATTATGCAGATACGCTTTATACTACGCTTCGTAAGTACGACTGCAAGCCGGATGATTATTATACGTTAGGAGAAATTCCTCTTACGTATGGCGAAGACGGCGTGATCGGAGCTGATGGCACGATTGACGAAAATGCGCTTAAGAAACATATTCTCGTTTCAGAAGCACATAATCAGGACCTTGTCGCAGGACAAAGACGCTACTTCGAGGAATGCAGACTTTCCCCGATGGAATTGTCTTTAAAACTCGGTTTAAGTTCCATTATCGGAATCAAGAATCGGAAAGTTATTTTAGAAGATATTTCCAACAAAGGAATCTCTGAACCTACTGATTTCTATGATTATCTCGTAAGTCTTCCGAGAATGATTGTATTATCAGATTACCAGAAAGAGGCTTATCGCAATTTCTTAAACAACCTCTCGAAGGTGGCGGGATGAGGATCGTAGTAACACCGTCATGTCCCGTGTGCGGCAGTAAAAAGACCGGATATTTTGTCGCAGGCAATGATCCGGAACTGAAAGAAAAATACTTTCTGAAGGGGGAACGGATCCGCTTAAGATCCGTCCCCAACGGAAAGAATTGTTTCTGCGCCGACTGCGGCATGGAGTGGAGAGATCAGCTTTTCAAAAAACGCATTTCCGAAGAAGACTTTGAAACTTACCTCCTGGAACACGGCTTCAAAGCACAAAGAAAGCAATATAAGGAAAAGCGCAAATACAAAGAAGAGTTGACTGAGGAACAGAAAGAACGGAAAAAAGAGAAAAGAAAAAATTTTTTCCGATTCGTTTTACTGATGTGCACAGGCATTGACATAAAACGGCGGAAAAAGAAAAAAGAGTGCAAAGACTCCGAGTAGAAATACCCGGAGTTTTTTATATACAATTTCTTTCATATTAATGTTAACAAACAAATTTCGTAACATTTCGCAGGAGGATTAAAATATGTACGAAAAAGAATTTGAAGAAAAACAGGAACAGCAGGAAAAAGCAGATTCTGTTCAGGAAGAACAGGCAGTCGAATCTGCGCAGGAAAAACCAATCTCTGTAGAAGACACTACTGAAGATGATCGCAAGCCCGAAGAAAAGAAGACGGGACCTTCCGTAGAAAAGACTCCTGAAGGAAAAAAGCATTCTGCTAAAAAAGATAAAGAAGAAAAGGCAGATGATATGACAGAAGAGGAGGCTTTTGAAAAAGCTAAGGCGTCGATTCTTGCAAGAGAGAAACGAGAAAAGGAAAAAGAAGCTCGGCAAATGATTGATAATGCCAATAAAAAATCTCTTCTAAAAAGAATTGGTCTCGGTATCGTAAATGTAATGAAGAAGGTCGCTTACGTTGCTTTAACCCCAGTAAGATGGGTCGGTGACAGAGTTATTGAACTCACGATGCCAAAGGAAAGCCGTGCGAAGATGTACAACGAAGCAATCCAGAATGCTTACAAGGAACAAGAACAGAACCGGGAGGCTGCTACAAGAGAAAACGGACAGACAATCGCAAAAAAAATGGAAATCTTAAACAATGAGAAGCTGACTGATCATGAAAAGATACTGGAGCTTTCCAAACTGTGCTACGATACCAAGAGAACCATTTATGTTAAAACACAGGAAGGTGCCTTCAAATTTGAAAGAAGCGGCGACAGTGTTCTAATCTCTCATGCAAACCCTATGAAGAGAACCCTTGAGAGCCAGGCAACTTATACGTTCCGTGCTATCGGTGGCGTTACTTTTAATAAGCTCGGAGCTATCAAAAGCAAAGAAGTAGATATCCGTGATGCCGTAGAACAGATCAGAATGGATAAAGGTTTCGATAAGCACACCAGGGAACTCGAGAAAAATGCTATTCTTGAATCCGATATTATTACCGATGTTGAAAAATCTGCTGATCAAAAAGATCTTGCAGATAAAGAAAAAGTTGATAAGAATATTTTGGAAGGTAATCAGAAAGAAGTAAGAGAGGCTGTTCTTAGCACCATAGCTGTGGATGATAAAGAGAATAACCGCGAGGAGGGGGATAAAGAAGACCTTAAAACAATCGTTGTTGGAGCCGGAACTGAATATGAGAAAGAATATGAAGTCCAACTCATCAATCAGGAAGGTCAGAAGCCCTATCTGGCTGTGGATATTGGTGGAACAATCATTGATGTGAGAGATATAGATCATTTAGATTATATTTTGAAAAATGATAAACCTGAAGAAATTAAACAAATTCTCCAAACAGTCAAAAACGGAACAGTTCAGGAAAAAGAGAATGTGATGCAGTTTGCTGATTTCGGACATTACACTTTTAGCCATGACGAAGATCTCAAAGTAAGAGAAGCTGTTGTCAGATGCGCTATTGACGGAAAAGTTTCCCAGGTCCTCGTTGATTTGGCGCAGGATCCAGAATCTAGCGTGAGAAACGCTGTGGAGGAAGTCGCTCCTTATTTAATTCATAATCAACAGGAAGTTTTGAGAGCTCCGGAAAACGATCAGGAACTAATAGATTCTTTGAACGAGCTGTCGCCAGAGGTTCCTCCTGTTGTTCCCGATATATCGGGTTCCGAAATGATTGTCTCTGCGCAGGAAGATTATACTCCCGATGGACCGATTCTTGTACCTGAGGAAGAAATTTCCCCGGAAGTACCGGACATAACTGTAATTCCTGCAATGGAGAATGATGAGGTGGATAAAATAGAAGAGTCAATCAATGAAACAGCACTGGAAAGCATTGAAGTAGAACACGTAGAAGTTCCTCAAAGTGCTTCTTCCAAGGTATACACCAAAGACGGTATGGTTGAACAGATGGAGGAAACAGAAACGGTTTACCGCGATGTTGAGCCTCCCATTAAATCCCCGTTCATAGAAAAGATAGAGAAAATGACCGGAGCGGCCCGGGGAGAAGAAACTACAAGAAAAGAAACAATTGTCAAAGAAGAAGTAAGATAACAAAAAGCGGAGCTAAATGCTCCGCTTTCCCTATTCTAATGCTTTTTTATTTTTAACTTTGATTCGGATCACGTCATCTACATGATAAATTACTTCGATGTCGATGGCTTTTACCTTAAATTTCATGTTCTTGAGACAGATCTTCTGACCGGATAACATCTGCGCTTCCGCTTCAGCAGACAGTATCTCCAGAATTTTTTCAAAATCCTCTGTGCTGACATGATTCCTGCAGGCTGTTTCACCAGGCTTTCTTGCGTCCGGATAATACTTGGGACATGAATAAAATAAGGATCTGTGCCCCTGTTTCAGTCCCATGACGGGATAATCTTTTTCGTGATTACCGCAGACGACTTCAATCTGCTTCCATAGATTCTTAACCATATAAATCCTCCTTGGTGTTTTCCTTTCTATTAATATGAAAGATTTATAAATAACATGGAATTTCTGCACAAAAATGTCGTGCCAGTTTTCTGTCATATTAATGATGATTTAAGAAAGATAGAAGGAGGCAAAAATGAACTGGAAAAAAGTAACACGGGGAAACAGTGTTGAAGAATTTGTGGTTGAAAAGACAGGAAAGTCTATCGCACAAATTATTCACATGGTTCCCGAATATAGAATTTACCGCTTGAATGAAGTAAAAAATGCTTTATTCGAAGCAAAATTGAGAAATATGCCCGTGACACTTGTCTCTGATTTCGATGACGATGGAATTCAGTCAACGCTCATCATGACCTATATTTTTGCAGCAATAGGATTGAAATATCAGCTGATCATTCCCAAAAGATTTTCGGAAGGATATGGCTTATCCATGAAGATCATCGAGCGTGTGCCGAATGGAGGTTTGCTGATTACAATCGATAACGGAATCAAAGCGATAGAACCGATCGCAGAAGCAAAGCGAAAAGGCATGAAGATCATTATCCTGGACCATCACGAAGCAGGAGCAGAGTTACCGGCAGCAGATATCATTGTGGATCCGAAAGCCGTTGGTGAAGCAGATTATACGGAATACTGCGGAGCAGGCATCGCCTATAAACTGGCAGAAGAGATTTTCGGAAAAGATCATCCGGTCATGAAGAAACTCAGCTGCTTTGCTGCAATAGGAACCATTGGCGATAGTGTGGAAATATCGGAAGATAACCGGAAGATCGTCATTGACGGTCTGGAAAACATGAAGCATGGAAAAGGAAGCGAAGGTCTCAAAATACTTCTGGAAGCGCAGAAGTTTTCCGAAGGTAGTACCGCGACAGACGTAGCTTTCAATATTGTTCCCGTACTCAACGCTTGCGGACGGCTTAAAGACGATGGTGCGAAGATGGGAGTCGTCGCTCTCATCGACGGAGGACAAGAAAAGAGAGAAAAAGTTAATGAACTTCTCGAATTGAACGATCTTCGCAAAAAGCTCGTGGAAGAAGCGGTGTCAAAAATTGATTTATATGCGATGGCTACTTCAAAAGACAGATCCATTTTTGTAGTAGACAACCAGATTCCTCTTGGAATCGTTGGTATTGTCGCAGGAAAGATATCGGAATACACAGGTAAGCCGGCATTTGTGCTCGCGAAAGACGAGACGACGGGATTTTATAAGGGCAGCGCAAGAAGCAAGAGCGATGATTACAGCCTCGCTGGACTGATGGAAGCACATGCAGAGTTGTTTGTTGGATTCGGTGGACATCTAAAAGCTGCTGGGCTCACTATGAAGGAAGAAAATATCATGGTTTTCAAAAACGTGATTGAAAAGGAACTGCCGGACGTTATATTCGACGACTCAATTCCCTATGATATCGAAGTTTTGGAAGTGGATTTCCCCATGGTGGCAGCACAGATCCTTTCCCTGGAACCTTTTGGAGAGGGAAATCCTGCACCGGTGATTCGTATGCAGATGACTGTGGATAATTATTCTGTCATCGGTAAAAACAAAGATACATTGAAGTTCACCGGATTCGGTTATGAAGCAATCATGTTTCATGCTAAGGAACAGATTTCTATGCTTCCGAAACACGTATCCGTCATTGATCTGATCGGAAAAGTGGGGGTAAATGTTTTCAGAGATAAAAGAACTACGCAGATCAATATTACGGATTTTGTGGTTCTCAGATAGCTGAAACTTTTAACATACTTTTCTATCATAATAATGACGTAACAAAAATGATAATTGGAGGACAATTAGTTCTCAGAAAGAAAGAGGAAAAATAAATGAATAGTATTTGTATTACAAACGCTCGTATTACCAATGACCTGGAGATCAGATACGCCAAAAACAACACCGCTATTGTAAACTTCTCCGTAGCCGATAATCACCGTAATGGTGATAAGGAAGAGGCGATTTTCTGGAGATTCGCCGTGTTCGGTAAGCAGGCAGAGTTCCTGGCTAAGTATGGCGTGAAGGGCGGCAGAGTCAATATCATTGGCGAAGCCCAGCCGAACAATTACACCAATAAGGACGGACAGCAGGTGTCAACGATTCAGGTTCGTGTAACGAATATTGAAATCGTTGATTGGAAGCCCGCAGAGCAGCAGACTCCTCAGCAGGGTGCTATGCCTCAGATGGGACAGCCCCAGATGCAGCAGCCTCAGGGCGGAATGCCTCAGATGGGAATGCAGAATCAGACCCCTCAGGGAATGCCTCAGATGAATCAGCCCACTGGACAGCAGGCATCTCAGGGAATGCCTAATTTGGGAGCCAATAACGGCTTCATAAACATTCCCGACAATCTGCCGTTCAACTAATAGGTAGGCTGTTAATTAAAAAGCTTGAGAAAGAGGGATGATTTTTATCCCTCTTTTTTACTAAAATTAGGAGGGCAACATGAGTACTGCAGAGAATATTAATTTAAAACAGCAGATGGCTATTCAGTCTGCGAATGTATATAAAGGTAAGGTTTGCTGTTATGCAAGTGTTACTAAAAAGGGATTTAAAGAAGGCGATCCTGCACTTGCAATGTCGGAGACATCAAATGTATGTATTAACATTTTTGATGCAACATCTGCAAAGGGTGTGAAGTTTTACTTTGGCGGAACCCTTCCAAGTTTCATCTTTGAAAAGACAAAACTGTGCATGGCTCTGGGCTTGACTACTCAAAAGCCGGAAGGGACCGAAGAAAAAAAGTCCGCAGCCTATACGGTGAAAATTAAATTTGGTCCGTTCAAGGATCGGACACCAGCTGAAGTATTATTGGAGAATTCTAATAACTATAATCTGCTTTGTGATACCTATAATAAGCTGATGGCTGCAAACGATCCCAAGTTCGCAAAGCAGAACAGCGTTGTCGCAAATGCTATTGCAGAAGCAGGAAATCTGTTTATGAACGGGCAGCTTGATAAAACTTCCGTAAATACCTATCAGAAAATTGTCATTTGGGATGGCATGAGAACCCCGAATGTCAACAAGGTAAATCAGAAGGGACTTACGGAAGCAAGAACAGCCAAAATTACGTTCGATACGGATCCCGGCAATAAGGAACCCTATTGTATCGAGATCATGAACTGTATGGCTCCGCCTGTGCAGGGAGCGCAGATCGGCGCGAGATTGTCTCAGTGCGAGGATAAGATTACACTGATGATGAATTTCTCCGAGGAAGCCTGGTACGGTTTTTGGAAGGATACCATTGAAGCGAAAACTTCATTTGGCAGACTAATGGAGAACGAGCGGATCGACTATTCTGATAAGAATATGTGGAAGCCGCAGCAGAATCAGCAGTATGCACAGCCGAACAACGTTGTGCAGATGCAGCAGGGATACAGCCAATACGCTGCCCCTTATATGGGACAGGGATACAGATAAAAAGACTATGAAAAGATCGCTATTGTTAGCGGTCTTTTTTGTTGCAAAAAATTCTGTGCAGAAATTTGTCAGAATAATCATTATGCGTTATAATGGCATTAATAAATAAACGCACAATGGAGGGCGTAATGAGAACATTATTTAGAGCAAAAAGAAAAATTAAATGGATCATGGCAATGCTTGTGATCGGAATGTTGTCCGGCAAGGCAGAAGCAGCTGAATTGAATACTACAGAAGTTGTAGAAGCAGGAGATGAATCCGGATACGAATTCCCTGGTCTTTCTATCAGAATCGGAGAAATGAAAGATGGGCTGTTTGTGAGAAGCTTATTTGAAGAAAATAACATTATAATTGATGAACTTGATGGAGATGAAAGAACGGCCGCCTTCGGTTTAAGAGATCAAGTTCGTAAACTTAATAAATTAACTCCTGAAATGGAAGCTGCAGGATATATCATTGATAATACAGGATATGCATTATCTCCACAGGACTATGCAGAACTTTATACTGGAGATGCCGGCGAAAACGCAAAAACGCCCGCTCCCGTCGATGAAAATACGCGCTTTGGCTTCGTTACATTTGCAGCCGCTGTCGAAGATGTTATTCACGAGCCTTGCTTCGTAGGTATTAAAGACGAAAATGGCGGTTATCAGGAAATCGATCTTTATGAAGCAAATGGATTTACAACTTTACAGCAGCTTCCTGTAGGAACTTATACCATTACGGAAGGTGGCATCATCGCAGACTTTACCGGAAAATATCCTTTGAAATACAAGGAAAATACGTTTGAAATTACCGAAAACTGCTCCATTATCGTTCCGTTAGCTATCGGTGATGTAGATATCCCCGGACAGAAGATTGAAGAAACGCCGGAACCTACACAGACACCGGAAGCAACCTCAGAGCCTGTAGAAGAAGTGGTCGAGAAGAGCAATAGCGGAGTGATTGCATGGATTATATCCGCAGGTTGTCTAATTGTTTTGGGAATCATTGGGTACGTTATTTATAAGAAAAAAACTAAGTAGTTATTATACCGAGAGAGGGAATTGATATGAAAATTGATGATATAGCAAGGCTGGTTGGGCAAGAAATTGTAAGTGAATCCAAAAATGGATGTGTTGATGTGAAATATAAGCATAGTTGTTGCTCTACATACATGAGAAAAAATGAATATTATCTTCAACTAATTACCGGATGTGACAATTATGGAAAATGGTTTGACATGAAATATTTTACCTCAATCTGGCTATTCCTTGGATCAAAGGGATTGATTTTTTGGGCAACTCCACTGGTGGGTTTTATCACAAAATTTTATATTCAAGATAAAACGATTAAAGCCATTATTTGTGCAATCCTTGCTTTAATTTGGATATTTTTTGTATCAGAGCCTATATATGATCGCATTGGATCTGCGTTGAATAAAATTCAAATGCCGACAATTATGTATTTATCAATTCTGTTTTTTACACAAGCTGCCGTTATTATGAGCATGAAAGCCGGAGAGATCATAATCATTCGCCATATATGTCAAACAGTATGTAAATTTTCTATTGGATTATTTTTTGTCGGATTAGCCCAAGCTATTATTTGGACAATTGGTTCAATTGCTCTCGATATAATTAATAGTTTTTGGAGCAAAAAAGTAAGCGCTCCTTATACGCATAAGAAAAAGTAGGTAATAAATATGAAGCTAAATAAACAATGTTTTATTGATCGATACGATGAAGATAATCTCATATATTACGAAAAAGACTCGGATGGTAATCCTGGCGATGTTGAATTTATTTACAATTGGGAGTACGATTTACAGAGAATTACCGGTTGTGGGTGCGGAGGCCATTTCCTGAATCCAATTTTCCTTGGATACAATTTGCATTTTAAGGGAATCGCTATCATGTATGTTTTAGCCATGTTTGTTACATGGATATTATATATGTATCGGATCATCGACGTTCCTTTTCATAAAACGATGCTTACTTTTTCTTTATGTTTGATTGTAGCATATCCGGTAAACTGGCTGGCCGTAATATTGCCTACGTGGACTTCCGTATGACTTTGGATGTATTACATCAAGTCGTGCATGGATAGTTATTTTCCGGTAGCAGAAAGATTTCCTCATTACGAAAATATTGCAAAATTCTTTGTATACGTAGGATTTGCATTGTTTTTTGTAAATTGTATTGGAAAGTGGATCAGTAATTTTATCCGAAGCCGAGAGGAGAAGAAGGGAAACATTATGCTTATTATAAATATTTGGATAAGATAAAGGCTGCAGAGAAAGGAAGCAAAGAACTTAAATCCTCCGATGAACAAGAAGAGCCATATAAACCATGGGAAGATAAGGATTTTTTCACAAGGATTGCGATTCAGGATGCTATTGAAAATGAACAAATTATGAAATGTTGCGAAGAAGAGGAAATATATGAAGATTGGATGGACAATCCAAAGAATTTTCCAGAAGATCAGACGTTATTTAATCTTAATGATAAAATTATGGCTCCAATCTATAATTATGTTGGTGCTGAACGTCCTGAAAAAGCAACAGAAAAACAGAAGAAGCGAGCGAATTTCATCAGAAGAACATGGGATGCAAGAGGCAAAACAGAATTTTATTTCAATAATATAAGAAATGAGGCCCACGAAAGATTAGTTCGTTACGCAAAAGAAGAAGGCTTTCAAAAATATGGCAACGATGTAGATAAAATCATAGATGAATTTAAGAGAAAGTTATTCATAGAATCGGTGCGCGATTCTACATTGCAGGAGCTGAAATATAAAAATCCAGATATTTCACAAAAAGAAATTGATGATTTTTTGAATAGTTATGAAAAAGTTATTAAAACGGCTAAGTTTGAAGAATTGTATTTGAAACATGGTAAACCTATTCACATGGAATTGTGAATCTCTACACACCATAAAGGAATGTGGCTTTACGACAAAATTTATAAAAAAGTCCCCAAGTTGGGGACTTTTATTATACGGTTTTCAGAAGAGAGTAGAACTCAAGATATTCGTACCACTGTCTTCTTTTTTGCTGATCGATATTCAATTTTAATTGATTGAGAGCAATGTTGAAAGGAACATTTGTCTCGATCTGCGCAATTTTTTGAAAGAATCTGGCATTTTTCTCAAAATCCGGATCCAGCAATTTAGCTACAGGCAGGCGTGTACCGGTCTGCGCTGCAAAATCCTCTTTCAGTTTTTTCAACTTATCCTTATCCGCAAGTGCGCCGCTATTGATCACTTCGATAATCTTATCTATGGAACCGAAATATTTCAAAAGAGCGATTGCCCCTTTTTCGCCGATTCCTGCAATGCCGGGATAATTATCCGAAGTATCTCCGCTGATTGCCTTCAGATCAACAACCTGACTGGAATTGATACCCATAAAATAAGGAACATATTTCATGTTTACTGGAAAGATCTTATCAGGAAGTCCGTACTGAGATAAAGAAATCTGTTGTTCTCCCTGCATCATGTCATCGAACAGTTCCTCTGCCTGATTCGGCTTTTTGCAGGAAAACCACAACTGGGTACTGGGAGAAACTAACTGTGTCATATCTTTATCACCACTTAAAATAACTACCGGAATCTGATTTTCGAACTTTTTAGCTAGAGATCCAATGCAGTCATCAGCCTCATATCCATTCATACAAATAACTGGATAACCAAGTTCTGTGAGCATTCTCGGGAAAATTTCGCGCTGGCTGATAAAACTTTTGTCCGGCTTTTCTCTGTTACCTTTATATTCAGGATACATCCGTTTTCTAAAGGTATCGGAGTTGATATCCCAGGCGACAGCGACGTACTCAAAATGCTGTTCCTCAATGATTTTTTCAATTCTTTTCATGGTAGTAAAGAGAGCATTTGTGATGACCCCTTCTTTGTTGCGCAGCATTTCATGATACCATAAGTACCATTTGCTTCTGTCTTTTTCTCTTTTCATCTGTTCCGGAAGGGTGCCGTAATAGGATTCATTAAGCACCGAGCCTCCATCAATAATTAACAATCTCTGAAACATTTTATTTGCCTCCTATTTTTCTCATTTTCATTAATATGAGAGAAAATTTATAGATAAAGATTCTTTCATATTAATAGAGAAACTTATTGACAAATGGAGGATTTGAAAATGAACAAAGAAGAAATGATTACAAAAATGCAGCAGCTTATCGAAAAGATGAAGGAGGCTGCAGATGCATATTATAACGGACAGGAGATTATGTCTGATTTTGAATATGACGCCCTGTTCGATGAATTGCAGAAATTGGAGAAAGAGACCGGAATCACATTACCCGAAAGCCCCACTTCTTTTAAAGTAGGGGCTGCCCCAGTTGATGGAGCGGTAAAGGTAACCCACAAATATCCGGCGCTGTCTTTAGCAAAGACCAAAAGCGTGGATGATCTGAAGAACTTTCTCGGGGAACGAAAAGGTTATTTGTCTTGGAAGCTCGACGGATTGACACTGGTTGCCACATACCTTGATGGAAAACTCAAAAGCCTTGTTACAAGAGGCAATGGACTTGTCGGTGAAGATATCACAAGAAACGCTCCGTATATTCGCGGTGTGGCTCTGGATATTCCCTACAAAGAAGAGGTTGTGATCAGAGGAGAGGCTTTATGCAGTTACCCGGCATTCGAAAAAATCAATGCAAGGATGGAAAACGAAGAGGATAAGTACAAGAATCCTCGTGGAGTTGCTTCCGGAAGTGTGAGATTACTGGATGCTAAAGAACTTAAGGAACGAGACATTCATTTTATTCCTTTTGAGCTGGTGTCTCCCAAAGTAAATTCCGTATTAGATGAAAGAGATCTGATAGCGGCCTGCGGAATGCAGTTTGTAGAAAGCCATTGTGTCGATGCAAATAACATCGATATACTGATTAAATTTTTTGCAGGATATGTGGAAAGAAAAGGCTATCCTTATCCTACTGACGGACTGGTTCTTACCTACGAAGATCTCGAGTATGGCCGGAGCCTGGGACTCACTGGACATCATCCCAGACATTCCATTGCTTTTAAATGGAAGGATGAAGAGTTTGAGACAACGCTCAGAGAGATTTTCTGGTCCGCTTCCAAAACAGGATTACTGAATCCGGTAGCCGTGTTTGATCCTGTGGAAATTGATGGTACAACTGTTAAGAGAGCTTCCGTTCATAATTTGAGTTATATTGAACATCTGAAGCTGGAGCCGGGAGACAAGATCACCGTATATAAGGCAAATATGATCATCCCTCAGATCGCAAGAAATCTGTCTGCAGAAAAGAAAATGCTTTATACGGCGAAGGCACCTGCAGTATGTCCTGTTTGCGGAGGAAAAACGAAAATCGTCATTAATAACAACACTGGGTCCAACGAAGCAATCAAAACCGTTTATTGCGAAAATGAGATGTGCCCTTCTAAGCAGATCGGCCAGTGGACACATTTTGTGAGCAGAGATGCACTTAACATCATGGGATTGGGCGAAAACCAGATCATTGATCTGATCGACGAAGGAATTCTCACTACATTTTCTGATCTGTTTACAAATATCGTCCCGAATAAGGATAAGATTGTAGATTTGGAAGGCTGGGGAGAAAAATCTTATAACCTGATCGTAGATGGTGTTGAAAAAGCAAGAAAAACGACTCTCGCAAATTTCATCAATGCGCTGAGTATTCCGTGGGTTGGTAAATCAACCGCAAAACTGATCGCTTCATATTACGATCAGGATCCGGAAAGATTTTTATTTGACAGCGATTTCGGAGGATTAAAGGATATCGATGGAATCGGCGAGACAGTAATCGAATCACTGAGAGACTGGGAAAACGGTAATTTGCCGTTAATATGCAGTGGAAAGGATGTTGAATATCTCGCTTCATTTTTTGAATTCGAGAAATCCAAGACCGGAGACAGACTGAAAGGTATGACATTTGTCATTACCGGATCTTTACAGCATTACGAAAACCGGGATGCTATGGTCGCCGTCATTGAATCTCTCGGCGGCAAGGTTTCAGGATCGGTATCTTTAAAAACAACCGCTCTTATCAACAATGATGTCAACAGCACATCGGGAAAGAATAAGAAAGCGAAAGAGTTGTCGATTCCTATTATTTCTGAGGAAGATTTTATTCGGAAATATATAGGGTGAATAGGGGTAAAAATATGACAGTTGAGGAATTATTGAATAAATATGTTGGCGATACTAAAATATGTATTTGCGATATATTTTCTGATCCGATTTCTAAACCACTCGATGCGAAAGAAACAGTAATATTATATGGCCATTATAAAGTGGTTAAATGGGAAGTAGTTTACGATGTTGTTACCTATCGATTAAAAATAATTGTTGTGTAATAAAAGAAATTGAGAAAGCTGCCGTTTGGCGGCTTTTTCTTTTGGGACATGAAATCTTTCATATTAATTACATAACAAACAAGACAATAAAGGAGAAAGATAAATGAGCGACAACAATAATTTAGTTTTAGTAAGCAACAATGTGCAGCCCGCCGTAATTGATTACAACTACGAGGCTGTGAAGAAATGCGTAGAGCTGAAGGCACAACAGTATGCCGGAATCATCGTTACCGATGATAACTTGAAACAGGCAAAGCAGGATCGCGATAATCTTGCTTCTGCCAGAGTGGCTATCGACAAATTCCGGAAAGCTAAAAAGAAGGAAATGTCTGTAAATATTGATCTGATGGAAAAACAGTGCAAGGAGCTTATTTCCATTATTGAAGGTGTTGAGAAGCCTCTTCAGGCCGGTATTGATGTCTACGATAATGAAAAACGCGAAAAGCGTAGACAGCAGGCGTTAAAATTTATCCAGACGACAGTTGATTCCCTGGGACTTCGTTCCGAATACGCGTCCAGATTGGTCGTAAAGGATTTTTACCTTAACCTTACCGGAACGCAGAAGGAAGTAAAAGAGGACATCAACAAAGAAGGGCTGGCATTGAAAGCGGAGCAGGATAAGCACGACGCCGATATTCAGACAATTCGCACAGTCGTTGATAGCGTCAATAATTCACTTTCTACAAAACTGGATGTAGAGGAATTTATTAATGTTCTGAAATTCTATTCTGTTTCTGAGGTCGTTGACAACATCAATAAACGTGCCGAACAGTTAAAAGAAGCTGAAAAGAGAGTACGGGAGGAAGCTGAAAGAAAGGCGAAGGAAGAGGAAGCAAGGAGACAGAAAGAAGCGCAGAATGCTTTTATGAAAGTTGCAACGGTCGCCCAGGCCATGCAGGAAATGACTTTTGCTATACCGCAGCAGGCTGCATCAGGCGTCTCCGTGGCTCAAACGATGCCCGGACAGATTCCACAAGTGCAGATTCCTGTACCCACTTTTGCAAATCAGGAGAAAGAGGAAGAGAAAAAAGAAGAGATGTGGTTATTATCCGTAAGTATTCGAGGAACCAGTGATCAGTTGAAAATGTTGAATAAGTTCCTGTTGGATAACAACATCGAATACCGTAGGATGAACTGCGTAAGAGAATAACGGGCTTATAGCCCGTTTTTCTTTTGCTCTCTGTTTTCTCTCATATTAATGGAAAGACAAGAGAAGTGGAGGAACACTTTTAATGGAAAAGGTTTTATTTCAGCCTATGAAGAACAAAATATATCGAATGAAAGAAAAGGAAGGGAGGATTATTGTCGAATTCGGATATGTTGGGAGCAGGATGTATACAAAGTTTTTCCCGACAACATCCTGGGACGAATTATATCGGGAAAAAATTTCGAATGGTTATGTAGATCAGACTAGTCTGATATCAGAGGACGAAAATACAGAAAAGAACAAAATATCTGATGTTTCAGATATCAATTTGGTTCTCGAAAATCTCAGGGCGATATCGAGACAGATGATAGATGATAATTACCGTGTTTTGGGGTTTCAGGTAACAGATGAAGCAATCGCAAAAGCGAAAGATTTAATCAAAAAACTTGAAAATACCGGTAGTTTGTTTGAATTCAATAATATTTTGTTCGAATTGTTTTCTTTGATACCTAGAAAAATGCGGAATGTAATTCAAAATACCGCAAAAGCAGAGGACGATTTTTTCTCTATCATTGAGAGAGAAAACGACCTGTTAAATAATCTGGCAATCAGTAAGGAAGGCAGGAATATTCAGCAGGTGCCGTTTATCTGCAAGGAATGTTCTCCCGAGGAAGTTGAGCGTATTCGGAATATGCTTGACCCGGCTTCGAAGAGAAAGTTTTCGTGGGTTTGGAAAATCGGTAATCCCGAAAATGACGAAAGATTCGACCGGTATGTTAAGACAAATGGGATTACAAAGACCAGAGAATTATTTCACGGCAGCCGTTCGGAAAATTGGTGGAGTATTTTGCTGACGAGACTTATGTTGTCGCCATCTAATGTGGTCAAAAGCGGAGCTATGTTTGGCCGAGGTATTTATTTTGCCGATAAGGCAGATAAATCTTTGGGATATACATCACTATACGGTTCCAGGCACGCCGGAGGACAGAGCAATAAAGCTTATCTGGCTATTTATGAAGTAGCAACCGGTAATGAATTCGATGTTGACACATGGGATAGCAGCATGGTTATGCTGGATAATTCGAGATTCAAGAGAGAACATCAAAGTTTCGATAGTTTACATGCTCATGCTGGTCAGGATCTCATTAATGATGAATATATTATCTATAACGAGGATGCTTGCAGAATTAAATATTTTCTTGAGTTTACTATTTGAGAAAAGCGCCGATGGCGCTTTTCTTTTGCTTATGTTTTTCTTTCATAATAATAATAGCAACTCAAAGGATAATTGGAGAAGACAGGAGGAAAAATAAATGTGTGTATTATTAAAAGATGACGAAATTAAAACAATTAACAGCAGAGAAGAGCTTCAGGAGTATTTAGATTTCAGAAAGACACATGATAAGTGGTTTATCAGCCCTATTAATCTGATGCAGGTATTCACCAAAAGTTCGAGCGAACTGATCAACGCTTTTAAAAAGAGAACCGGGTCTATTATTTCCGATATTGCGATTCAGGATTGTGCAGAGAATGGGACTAATATGTTTCTGAAGTTCCATACAGAGATCAATGGACAGGATAAGAAGGGAGTCGTGCCTCTTCGCTATACCGCCATTAGATCTTTATTGGATAGGGCAAAAATCGGAGGATTTTCTCTTTATAATGAAGAGGAGGATGCCGGTATCGAAGTGCTCCCTTTGCAGGAAAAGGCAAATATTATTAATAAATGTCTTTCCTTGTATACCCAGAGAGCAAAAGTGCTGTACAGAGATGAAAAGATCTCTGCGATCATGTCTGGACAGTATGCCGTTCTCGCAGAAAAAGATATTGTCGAAGCGGTGGAGGGATGCCTCAAGAATAATTTCCCGAAGGCTGAATTTTTGACAGGATCTGTTTCGCATGAGTTTTTCCGCATGGAATACGCTTTAAATGCCGACGAAATCGAAGAGGATATCTTAATGACCCTCAATGATAACGGCATTGCAGTTGAAAGAGTAAAGGCAATGCTCGGTATTTTTACTTCAGATATTGGCTCTGCAGCAGCTACCGTGTATTCCTATCTGGATCTGGACGGACAGAAGATGTACTATGGAAAGCCCTTTGCCATCAAACACATCGGTCAGCGTACTGGAGATGATATTGCGAAGTCTGTTAATAAACTTTACTCTTTGTTCCAGAATAACCCGGAAGACTTCAAGACAATGTCTGAAACGGTGATCGAAAATCCTGCCGGATGTCTCAGAAGCATTGCAAAGGAATTCGAACTGCCGAAGAAGTATTCCATGGCAGCAGCAACGGCTCTGGAAGCAACTGAAAAAGTTACCTGTTCTGCTTATGAGATCTTCTGGTATCTAAATGATATTGTAAGAAGATTCGATGAAGAGAAAAAGGACATGTATCGTTCTTTGAAACTTCAGGAAACAGTGGCAGAGACCGTGAAAATCAACTTCAAAAGATTTGACAAGCCATTCGAATGGGTGAGAGGAGAATTCTCCGAAGAAGCAGCTTGATAAAAAGATCCGCTATCGTATGATAGCGGATCTTCTTTTACTCAATTTTAAAAAGTGGTTGGAGCTTTCTTTGTACACAGAAAACTGTGAGTCGCCGGATTTTCAACGAATTCTAATACAAATTCATCTTCTGTGATATCATAAGTCTCCTTGATGTAATTAATTGCCCCTATTGTGGTACTTTCACCAGAATTGTCATCAAAGACAAATCTTAGAGGCTGCGGCTCCAGAGCTTTCGGGTAAATAATGATGTTCCCGCAAACCCGGTAGATGGTAAAACTATCCATTTTGTCAAAACCGAGCAGTGAAAAAGTGGTTCCCTTTACGGACATAAGTCTTTTCATAGTGCACTCTCCTTTGATGGTTAGGTTTAAAAGAAGCAGTTACGGGTTACTCCAACCTTTTTCCTATATTTATCATAACATATTCACTTACGAAATAAAATAGCGAATATTTTGAAAGCAAAATTCTGACATAATAATGAAAAAGATAAACCAGGAGGAAAATAGAATGAATATTTTAGACACAAAAATCTATAAAGATGGCAACAGAACTATTGTCGTCTTTAATAATACGACTCCGAAGACGGAGGAAATGATCCGTAATATTTTAGGGGCAGCGATGGGCGCAGATTTTCAGACAGAACGCGTCAATAATGTTATTCCTATGAAGACAACGCCGGAGCCGATGCCGCAGATTCCGCAGGAGACAATGAACTCCGCAGTGCCTATTCAGCATATTGAAATTCCAGATATCGACGAAAACAAATTGTTTGAACAAAAGGGATTTGCTGGATATGTTGAAGTGTATGAATATTACATAAGCAATTCGAATATCTTGGCAGCGGAAAGAAAAGCCGAACTCCTCAATTTCATCAACATGCATGCCATGATGATGAAACAGACTGATCCAAATGCAATCGAGGAAGGACAGCTGAAGAATATAGTTTCTCTGGGACTGGATTCTATATTTTCCAAAAAACTTCCGCAGATCTTGAAAGAGACAACCTGTCTTACAAAAGAAGATTTGCTGGCAGGAGGCAGGCAGTTTTTGAACTACGCGTACAATGTATGCGTAGGAAGAGCAGCGTAAAATAAAACAGACCGCAATGCGGTCTGTTTTTCTTTATTATTGATTTTCTTTTTCAATTCGGTTGTATAGGTAAATGAACTTATAGTAGTTGTATAAAAATTCATTACGCTGCGAAGCACTCAAAGTCTGGTGTACATAGTCGATCGGAGTTTCAAACAATTCAAACGCTGTTGTGAGATAATAATTCCGGATGTCCGAACGACCCTTTACAGTGAGGAAGTGTCTGTATATTTCTTCAATATTTGAAAAAATCAGTTTCTCCCGTAATACATAAGACAAGCAAACTTTGGCTCTATTTACTCCTTTTTCATCGTGAAAGAATTTTTTAGGATAACTGCAGCCTTTTGTGGTAATGACTCGTTTGTAGGTATCCAGTGCAAGATTTGAGTCATTATAATAAATTTTATCAGGATACAGAAGATGAGCTAAATATCTTGAATCTAATTTTCCACCAAATTCATCCGGAATCTGAAGATATTTAATCAATGGATGTATTCTCATAATTTTAAGGATATTCATGCTTACCGAATTTGCAATGTCATCCGGATTCCATTCCAGAAATTTTTCAAATGCATATTTCATAATAAAAACAGCATTTTCCTTTGCCGTTTCCTCATTTCCTTTAAAAAAACTGCTGGAAAATGTTTTCTTTTGTCCCGTTACGATTTTTTCATATTCCGCATACAATTCTTTTTTCATGTATTTTTCCTCTTCCAAAAAAGAAATAAAATATATGTTCCTTTATTATTATGAAAGAATTTGTCTTTTTACAAAAATTCTGCACAGAAATTCATGACCAGCGTTTTCGTTAGTTGTCTTTCATAATAATAGTGAAGGTAAATCTGACCCAACGCAATCATCGTTTCAATCCGTTCGGATACCAAATCCCAATTTTTGAAAGGAGAAGTATACATGTCGAATACTTATTCACTCGTTTTTGAGAACTATCTGAATGAAGAAGCTGACCAGAAAACAGTATCTCTTTTGATCTGTAGCTTGATCAATGATCTTGAGTCCGCTGGTCCTGAGGATAAGCCTGAATTGTTAAAAACCGCAAGATACGTAAGAGACGCAGTAGAAAAAGTAAAGAATGATTCCATCGATGAAGAAAAAATCAGATTTTGGAACAGAGTCAGCTGTTTGATTTCTACATCGATCAATAACGCACAGGAGGTAGCAAATGTCGGATAGTATTACAAATACAAACACAAAAATAGCGAACACTGTTGAGGATTTTTTTGCCGAATTGCTCAAACTTCTCGATCAGTCGGATATTTATGATACCGATGTTTCTTTTTTGAGAAGCCTCGGGAAAGACGGACAGTCTCCTAACATGGTCTGTGTAGACACAATGATAGCCAAAAGAATGGTTAAGGAAATGGAAGCGCAAAAAATCCCTTACATGCAGTTCAGAATCAGAGCAACCGGAAAAGATATTATTCTCGTCAGTCCGGAAATGATGTCTAAAATGCAGGCTATCGAAAACAGCATCAGAATACACGCCGGCCTCGAATTGGATACGAAAGCAGAACTTGATAGGGCATTAGCCATTTCAGAACCCGGCGCAAAAGAATACATAGTTGAGGGTTTGACGGAATATGAAGCGGATAAAATTTTGTCTTATTCCGCAAATGCCAAAAAGCCGTTTGTGGTGGTTAAAGAAGAAATGAGCGATGGAAAATTCCTTGTTGCAACCCACGAAAAGAACAAAGTTGCCGTAAATTACTATGCCGCAATTTCTATGTTCGAAGATTCTAATGTAGGCAAAGAAATGGCTTCCATTGTGGAAGGACAGGCTTATCTTACTCAACAGAGAAAAGAAATCGAACAAGCCGTCGATGAAGTAAGAAATACCAATGAAACGAAGCCTGCTTATGTATTTTCTTTGAATGAACCAGAGAAGTACGTGAAAATCAACGAAACCTCCTTTGAAATTCATGACAGGGGTAACGTAACGCATCGAATGAATATTGCTCAGAATCCGGAATTATACGCAGATGCTCTGAAACTGATCTGTAATTCGCTTCCAAATCCTGTTTTTAAACTGGAAAGCGAGGTACAAGAACTTGGCGGAATGAACGAATGCCTGCGTGATGCAAAAGCACACATACCGAACGGCACCAAACCCAAGAATTATCCGATTGATGCCGCTTTCAAAAACTGGTTCCTTGAGCAGGCAAATCCTCAAAATGGCTATATTTTTGAACATCCAGAAATGTTGTCAAAAATCAACGTCGAAGAATTCAAAAAAGCTTATTTGAAAGACCATCCGTTTGAAAGAGAAACGCTTGAGAATAAAACTCCGTATCTGGAAAAACAGCTTAAGGTCATGGAAGGAAAGCTTAAAGAAACCTATGTGCAGACTACAGCTCCTCTTGTGAATATTGATGATACCCTTGCAAGAAATGGTTTTGATGTTAGCACAATGGAAGAATTTTATGACGACAAAGAAGTCCGGGCAATCAAAAACGGAATCTATCAGGAACAGGTAGGTGGACAGATTCCTGAAACGCACGAAGCTCCCATTCAACCCATTGCTCATGAAGAAACAAAACACGCACAGGAGCAGGAGAAATCTCCCGCAAAGACAGTAGAATGGAAGGAGCAGAGATAATATGCCGTTAAAAGAAAATAAACTCAAAACTTATCTGCTGGTCGGCGGATTGATTTATCTGCTGCTCTTTTATTTTTCCCTGCATATGGGACATGCCGTGTATCTTGACGAGGCTGCTACAAAAGCAACTGAAATCTCTTCATCGATACAATTTGGAACTTATGGCAATGCAGCAAGTGCACCGGTTGTAAAGGAAAGCATAAATTGGTTTACTGTTGCCTTTGAAGCACTTGCCAATATGTCAGAAAACCCTGTAGCAATATGGCCTCTGTCTATAAAATTTCTGATTCCTGCGTTATTTTTTCTTGTATGTGTAGCTTTCGGAATAGGCTGGATGCTTGCCATAGGAGATACCAAAAGACAGGACGCTCCCGGTAAGGAACACGGATCCGCAAAATGGAATCTGGATTACGCAAATTATTATAAACAATTTGTTGAGCCTTACGACTCCAGAAAAGACCCATTTGACCCCAATATGCCTTTTTCCAGCAGGGTTATGTTAAATCTAAATAATAAGAAGACAGGCCGAAATGCTAATGTATTTGTTGTCGGTGGTCCCGGCACTGGTAAATCCTTCCGAGTAATCAAACCGAGCCTCATGCAAATGAATTGCAGTATGATTACTACGGATCCGTCTGGAGAGCTTATGCAATGTTGTGGAAAGCCGCTGCATGAGCATGGAATTAAACTGAAATTATTCAGTACTTCCGATATGAAGCATTCTAACTGCTACAATCCATTTGATTATATTTTTGATGAAAATGGAGAAGTGGAAGAGTCGAAAGTCAGTACTATGATCAATCTGTTTTTGGAAAATGCCAGTGGATCTTCCTCGAAATCAAAGGGCGACCCTTTCTGGGATAAATCCGCCAGAGCACTAATGGCTGCACTTGCTTATTATATGCTCGAAAATCCTATGACCAATCAGGTCAGAAAAGGCAAGAGATATGCGCCGGATATCAATTTCTGTACAATGCTTAAGCTTGTTCAGGCAGGTAAAGTAAGCGAAGAAAGCGAAACATCCCAGTCTGCGCTTGATAAACTGATGGAAGAGCACAGATTGCTGATGAAAACTGAAGGCAGAGAATCAAAGGCTCTTTCCAATTACGACACATTCAAGTTGGCTCCTGGTAAAACCGCAAATTCCATTTTGATCACCGTTGCAGTAGATCTTCAGATGTTCAATAACGAAGATGTGCGTAATCTTACGAGACACGATTATGAAGATGAAGAGAATAATCTTCAGCTTGATAAGATCGGTGATGAACAAACTGCGTTATTCATCAACATTCCGCAGGCGAACACCACATTTAACTTTCTGGTATCTATGTTATATGCACAGATGTTTGACGCCTTGTATACCAAAGCCGAGAAAATCTGTCCTAAAAAATGGATGCTGATTGATCAGTATAATCGTCCGGTGATTACGATGCTTAATTCCGAAGATGAAGCAAAACGTCTTCTGGAAGATCTCAAGACAGCTACTGTAAAAGAATATAAAACTCCCAGAGACGCAAGCAGATTTCAAATTGTGATCGGAAATAAGGTAATTCAGGAAAAGCCCACAAGAGAAACCGCTCAAGCTGTAATTGACAACGCAGCGAATTATAAGGTGCAAAAAGGTGATTTAAGATTGCCTTGGCATATCAGATGCCTGATGGATGAATTTGCAAATATTGGATCTGTGCCTATGTTTTCTGAAAAATTAACTACTATGAGAAAGTATGAGATTTCCTGTACCATCGTAGTCCAGAACATTGCGCAAATTAAGGAGAAATATGACAAATTATTCGAATCTATTATTGGTGGCTGTGACACCATTGTATTTCTAGGAAGCTCTGAAAATGAAACCTGCAAGTATATCTCCGATACATTGGGAGAGACGACTGTCCGCACACGAAATATAAGTCTAAGCCATGGGCAGAAGGGCGGAAGTTCTGAAGGATTCGGTACGTCAAAGCGCATGTTGTTGACGCCTGAAGAAGTCAAGAATTTGGATAATAAGGAGTGTATCGTTATCATCCGAGGTTTACATCCATTTAGGGATTTAAAATATGATTTTTCAAAGCATCCTCATTTTGCCGAAACAGGAAATGCGAGCCGTAACAACGAATTATCAGAAGAATTTATTGAAAAATACTTCAATACAAAACCTGTTAAAAAGAAAAAAGTCACGAAAAAGAGACAGCAGAAAGCTGTTGCATTAGTGGCGGGCAAATCTGAATACGCAAATGACCTTGAAGGCGCAAATCAGATCATGCAGGATAATCGTGTTACCAAAGAGAATATTGAAGAGAGAATGGAAGCACAGATAAGCACAAAGACAAATACCGAAAACAAAAAAGATGCGATGAATGAAAGAGAATCCATCAAGAAAGCCTTGAAAGAAGATACCGGTACATCGATGTCCGATTCAACATTTATGTTTTAGAAAAAGACCCTGCAGAACCGCAGGGTCTTTTAGCGTCAGCCGCCAAACGTTTCGCGTTTGCAATATTTTTCTCTCATAATAATTATGAGAGAAAAATAACTTTACTCAGGAGGTAAGTTTATGAAAAAAATCGCATTATTTAAAAACAAGGCACAGAATGCTCTGTTGGCCGTTGAAGCAATGGCAACCGCAGTAATGGCTCCGGTGATTGGTCATGCTGGCTTCAGCTCAGTAACCGTTAATCAGGGAGCTCTTGATGGAGTTGACCCTTTTGCTATTGCAGGTAAGGGCATCGGTATGATTCTTACTGTGTTGCAGATTCTCGGTATTGGTATGTTAATTTTTGGTATCGTTTCTGTCGCACAGTCCATGCAGGATAACGGCAATCCTGACAAAAGAGCACAGGGTTTTGCTACTATTGCAGTTGCAGCAATCCTGATAGGCATGAAATTCGCATTACAGGCTATGGGTATTCTCGCCTAACGATCGCGATACCCTGGTTTATACCGGGGTATCTTTTTCGAAATTTAGGAGGTCTTTATGAGAAAACGATTATTAGGACTAGCACTCGCAATCATAATGATTTTAGGTTGCTCAATGATCACATTTGCGAAAACCCCTGAAGAAGCCGGTATGGAAGAAACTACAACAACGGTAAAAGAATGGGGAAAAGCTATTAATAGTATTCAGGATCTTTTTAATTCCTTGGGCGACGCCGTTGCAGATGGTAAGGCGTGGTATGAAGGGATGAAAGATGGTTTCCAAAAAACCGTTGCCGAAGCTTATATTATGAACGCTGGCGGCTTGAGTGTACCGCGCGATGCCATCATAGTTACTAACCTTGAGAAGAATTTGATTGCTCAAATCTGGGATTACCTTTCTCCAATTGGATACTGTATGTTGTTGTTTTATTTTCTTTTGACCATTGTACAGGATATGCAGGGAAAAGTAAGGGATCTTGATATAAAATATTGGATTACAACAATAATGAGATTTGTCTGCGCTGATGCTCTTATTTATTTTGGGCCTACGATAATTGTTTTTGCGATGCAACTGGGAAATGCTTTTATTGATTATTTCCTCAGTAATCCTATCGCTACCACAAAAGGAGAAGGCGGAGCTGATTATGTAAACGCTGTAGCTGATTATTTTGCAAATGGACAAGGTAAAAAATTCACCAAAGCTCTTTCTTTGTATATTTACTCAATTATTTTGAAAGGAGCAAATACCATTCCGAATCTCATGATATTACTTCATGCGGCAAGCAGAAAGATCGAATTAATCATTCGAGGCGGAATTTTATGTATTGCAATTCCTGACGTTGTAATGTCTGGCCCACATTCGAGAGGTTTATCATACATAAAAAAGTTCTTTGGAATTTGTTTGTACGGATTTGTGATGTTGTTGGTTGTTCAGATTGCCGGCACGCTTTCAGCAAGCAATATGTATGCATCAATACTGGATGGCGGTTCCAAAGGGATAGTTGATGGAGCCATGACAAATCTGAGCGGATTACTTAATGTAGCTTTATATAATTTTGCGGCCGTCGGTATGCTCAGTGCGTCAAAAACTATTTTGAATGATTTTCTGTCTTAAGGAGGAGAAATAGATATGCAGGTATACATTAATAAAGATATTCGTGAATATCAGGTAAAAGATATCGGACCTCTTACGCTTAGACAAGCTATTTTTTCCATTTTGGCCGTGGCTTCAATTTTTGCTTCGAGAGCAATACAGAGAGCGTTATTCGGGACTTATATTTCTTTGTTATTATATCTTCCAGCTGTTCCGTTTTTGCTCTTTGGATTTGGATCTTCCTTAAGTATTTTTGGAGGATTGCCGTTCGAAAAATGGCTGAAATCCGTTTTTGCTGAGAATTTTCTGAACCCCAGAAATCGTCCGTTTTGTTATGAAATGACATGGAATATCAACGATATTCTCACGGAAGATGAGTTAAAGATTTATCATCAGATGGAAACAGAAAAAGTTAAAAAAATAAAAAAATCCAAATTAACCGAAGAAGAAAAAATATGGCTAAAAGGTTATAAATAGCAGAAAAACAGGGTTGCAAAAAGCATCCCTGTTTTTTGATGAAATCATTCATAATAATTATAGAGGAAGAACAGGAGGTTATTATGAAAAGCAAAATCTTACTTTTTACATGTGTTTCATTACTCACCGCCGCATTGTGTGGCTGCGGACAAAACAAACAGCAGGATGAAGCGATGGATGTACTGGTTGTTGCTCCAAACGACTGGCAAGGCGCTTTTTCCAGACTGGCAAAAATACAGACAGATGTAATGAATACAACTTCAATTCTCGATGAACATAATTACACAATCGTTCAGGGACAACCTGACGATTATTGGAACAATGAAGAATTCCATTATCTAAAGTTTATTCCTATGAATTCGAGTTTACTCGGATACACGCAGTTGTTTCAAAGTGGGGTAGATGTATCGACCTTACAGGAGACAATGTCTACTATGTTGTCGGAAGCAGGGTATACATTGGCTTCTTTGAGCGAGGTTGGCGTAAATCATTATACATTTGGCTTAACTTATCATGATAAATCATGGCGTTCCTGGACTAATGTATATAAAGAAAAAAATGTGGATTGCATTTATGATGCCTCCCATGACTGGCTTCAGATGTCAACTTCTGTAAGCGAAGATTTCAAGGGTCAGAATTATGAAGAGGAATTATATGAATTCGCAGATCTCGGTGACAAAACTTTTGCGTTGCAAAACGAAAAAGAAAGACTGTATGTAAAATATGATAATAACGGTAAGATTTCAGAATATTATCATACAGTTTTACCTGATGTCACTGAAAGCATGGCCAAGGAATTTTACGCAGAGCAGAACGCCGAGGATACAGATATCCAAAAAGTTTATGAAGGAATTGTTAATGCCGATAATGGTTCAAAAACCGGAGAAGTTTCCGAGGAAGAAATAACAGAAGAGGAAACTTATGGCCTTTATTACACCAAGGTCGATAATTCTATATTCAAGCATCTCGAATCAGTAAATCCGGAGTGGGTGCAGGCAGCAGGAAATTTCCAGAGCATTATTGAATATAAGGATCATGTCCTGTCTGTGTCCGTTAAAAACAATCTGACTGGTGAAATGGAAAGTTTTTCCGTAAAAGAAAAAGTGCAGGAGGAAATGACAGATGAAACTTTACAAGGATTATCTGGAGGAGGAAATCCGGAATAATAAGAAAGCCGAAGACGAAAAAAAGCTGCGTGAATACGGAGAAGATTTTGACGGCTCTCCTGTGATTATATATGAGCCGGATACAATCGTGCAAACGGGCAGGAAGGTAGCAAAAGGAATTATTACCCTGCTGATATTTATTGCTATATGTGCTGCCGTCGGCGCTTTGCTGATTTATGCTGGAATGAAAATATAAAGGAGTATGCAATAATGAAAAAGAATAATTCAATAACTCATCAGATAGCAGATGAAAAAGAGTTGCTTCAGGAATTGATCGAAGATTATTCCAAGCTTAAGCAGGCGGACTTGCTGAGTGTTAAAAATAATGAAATCACCAAGGAAGATTTCATGGAAAGCGTTAAAAACTACGCTTTCGAAATGTATGATGTTACCTCGGAAATCGTAGAAAAGACGTTAAAAATGTTCGAAAATTATGTGTTCGGATATTCCATTCTGACGGATTTAATCAATGATCCGCAGGTGTCGGACATTCGCGTCACCGGTTACAATCAGATCCGCATCAAAAGAAAGGGACATAGAGAGGACGCCGGTATTAGTTTTTCTTCAAAAGAAGAATACGCGAGATTTGTTGATTTCGTTGCAACCAGAAATCAGGTCAGCTTATCAAATCTGAACGCAATTCAACGTTTTACAGATGATGAGAGTAATCCGGATTATATTTTGCGTTTTACTATTTCCATACCTTTGGTAAATACGTTCGACGAACCGTATTTGGTTATCAGAAAAGTTGCAAAGAATTTCCCAACCATTGATAAACTAGTGAATATGGATGAACCGATGCTGTCCCAGGAATTAGCTGATGTTCTGGTTTCCAGATTCACAAATGGATCAACCCTTGTGTGCGGCGGTAACTCTTCCGGAAAAACAACTATACTGAACGCTCTAAAAGAGGAAATTTCCCACGATGTTTCAGTTCTAATCGCACAGCAGGCGGATGAATTAACCACAAAAACACATCCGGATATGATGTTTATGCATTCTTTGCCTAATTCCGAAGAGAGTAAAGTTAAATATGATTTGAAAAACATCAGTATCGCCGGACTTACCATGGATGTTGACTTCTTTATCATCGGTGAGATTAAAGGCGAAGAGGCAAGATATTTGTTAAATGCAGCTTATACCGGTCAGTTGTGTGCCGCTACAATCCATGCGCCTTCCGCTCCGAAGGCGTTGGATAAATTGATCGACTATTCACTTATCGACAGCAAATATTCAAAAGATGAACTGCTTCGAATGATGGATTGCTTTAAAACCATTATCTTTATGAAAAATTATAGGGTTTGTCAGGTTTATGCTGTTAAGGGGTATAACCGCGACAAGGGAGAACTGGAATATGAAGCAATATGGGAAAATGGAGGTTTTGTAAATGGATACGATAAAAACAACGCTGGGGAAATTAAGTACTGATTTTTTGGACTCGCTTTCCATCACACATGAGAACCTAATATTCAAAATCGGAACTTTTGTCTTCATTGTTGTGGCATTTGTGATTTTGTTTTATTACCTGAGAAAAACGAGTATCATATCAAATACATTGCAGGATACCTACAACGATATGATTTATAAAAATATGATGCTCAATAAAGGTGGCAAAAAGCTGCTGAAAAAAGACGGGTTCTGGGAAAAATGGATAAAACTATATACATACAGCCGAATAGATAAGATTTTTACCTTTTTGACTCCGGAATTATGGCTGGCAATCATCATCATGTTTGGATTGTTTGTATTTCTTGTTTCACTGATATTCATTAAGGATTTTTCATTGAACGTTATCCTTGGGATAGTAGCAGCAGGACTGCTGATATTCTGTGAAATGATGCTGAGTATGAGTAATTATCAGAAAGTCGATAAGGATCTGATTCAGTTTTTGAACATGCTCGGAAGCTACAGCTTAACAGCACAGGAAGTAACAGCCACTTTCAGAAAAGTTGCAAGATTCATGAACGATCCATTAAGAACCGTTTTGATAGAATGTTATGAGGAAGCCAGAACATCCGGTAAGCCAGAGGAAGCTTTAAATAATATGGCTGCCAAAATCGAGCATCCACAGTTTCATGAAATTATCAAAAACGTCGAAATTGCAATCAATTACGATGCCGACTTTACGACGGTAGTAAAAAGCAACAGACAGATTTTGCAAAATTATATGAGTTCAAAACAGGAAAGAAAAGCACTGGCTTCCGATGGCATGGTGAATATGTTTGTTATGGCGCTTGCGTTGATTGGCTGCGTTTATTTTATGGGCCAGTTACTCGGCATTGATATTTGGGCTGAACTTTTTGGTTCTCTGATAGGTCGGATCGCTCTTATTATTGAAGCTATTTGTTTCCTGGCTATGTTCTGGAAAATCTACACAGTCAATAAATCCTAAATTGCGAGAGGTATTGAAAATGAATGAAACGTTAAATTTAATTGCGCAGTACAAAATCCTGCCGCTTATCATTGCTTTGTTTGGCGGTGGAATTATTCTGATAATTGCATTTTCCTATCATCCCGGACAAGCCATCGCAAAGCAATACGAACGTATCCGTGGCGAGTTGCAGGAAAAGAAAAAGATAGGAATTTTTGATTATGACCAGATTCAGAAGAAATTGATTAGCAATGGGTTTGCTTTTAGACATCCGAGTCTGGCTGATCCATTAGTCTATACCGGTGTTAAGATTTGCATGGGCGCAGCGGCTGCTGCCCTTACAGCTCAATTCCATCCGGCGGTAACGATACTGGGTTTTGTGCTTGGTTATGTATTGTTGGATCTATTAGCCAATATCCAGAATAACAGTGATAATAATAAAATTACTTCGGATTTGCAGATCATTTACGATGCTCTTTCCGTACAGATCAAAGGCGGCGTTTATATTATCAATGCCCTGTGCGAGGATTACGCACTCGTAAACAGAAGCAAAAGACTTAAGGTTGCACTAATGGAAATGTCTGGAGAAATGATGATGACCTCCGACGCAAAGAAGGTTATCACAAACTTTCAGAATAAATTTTCCAACAGTTACATTGATTCACTGTGTGTAGCTATTATTCAGGCATTGGACTCCGGAGAAGCAGTGGAGCTTTTGGGAGATATTTCTGAACAGCTCAAATCTTTCCAAAGTGCAGCCCTCATGAGAAAGAAACAGGAACTGGATAGGGCGCTGACTTTTAGTTCCATTGTGGAGTTTGGCGCAATTATGTTTTTCATTATCGTAATTTCCTTAGGATCCTTGTCCATTGGATCACTGTTTTAAACGTCAGAATGACGGAAGTTAAAAATTCTGCGTTATTAACAAAATTCTATCATAATAATGGTGTAAAGAAAATAAATCTTTTTCTGATAAAGGAGAATTAACATGAAGAAAATTTTAGATTTTTCAAATGCAGCTATAATTAATGGAACCGGCAAGGTGCGTCAGATGCTTACTCGTAAGAGAAAAGGCATCGATGGTCTGATGATCGCAATCGCCCTTGTTGTAATCGGTGTTGCTATTGCAATTCTGTTCAAGAACTCAATGTCCAATTCCATGAATCAGTTATTGGAGAAGGCAACAAATTCGCTTTCCAACATCCTTTCTCTGTAAGCCAGAAAGCAAAAAATGAAAAAGGCCGTGTATACGGTCTTTTTTGGATAAGGAGGAACGCCGTGAAAAAGATATTAAGTAATAAAAGAAGCGGTTCCATGGATCAGTTCGTTGCCTCGATCATAACCTTTTTGCTTGAATCCACATTATTGGTTTTTGTCATCAATACGTTTGCAATTTCTAATTATAGAGACAATATTGATCAGATTGCTAGAGCGGAGATTTTGAAACTTGAAACCACAGGAGAACTTAACAGAGATACTGTGGTTGAGGATTTAAATAACAGAGGCTTTAAGGTCACAGGCACAGATATCATTATAAACAGCGGCACAGCCGGGAAGGTAGATTATGGTAACCCTGTATCCATTTTGGTAGAGTATGATGCGCAATCAACCGACATTGGAACGATAGGCAGCCGAATCCTCGGCGGAACGCATCACATCAGGATCTATCGCGAATCCATTTCGAAGGCAAGGTGATAGATATGCTACGTAAATTTTTATCACGAAAAAGAAAAGGCAACGCAGAATTGATCCGTGCGACAATGCTTGTATTTTACAGCATAGTGTTAGTGGTGATCGGCGTCTCTATGAAATATACGAAGGTATTGAAAAACAATATAGACGATACCATTGTTTCTTCCGGACTTGCAGCTACACTGGTGGATCAGGACACGTATTCGTCTGAAGAAAAGTTATATATCAACAAATATGATAGTCTCCGTATTTTTGAAAATTGCATGAAGGCTAATCTAGGGATCAATGAGTTTGTCGATGATGCAATCGATATAGATGCCGTTGATTTTGGAGATAGGTTAATTGGCGATAAGGCGAGGGTAATTGAATATCGAATATACAATGTATTTAATGGAACTCCCGCTAAAGTAGTCCCTTCGGATGATCCGAAATTGCAGCCAATTGTTTTGGCGGAAGAAAAAGGTGCCGAAATTGTCAAATGCGTATATAAAGATGGGACGTGGAAGAGCGATGCAATCGTTGCTTCTACGCCGGATTACATTGAGGATTATCATATATCGTATTATGAAAACGATCTTGATGAAACGATAGACCAGACATCAATATACGTGGAACTTGAAATTCCGATCAAAACGCTGCATGGACAAATCAAAGGTGTCATTAGACAGAAGAAACTATTTTCTGTTGATAAAGTATTATAATGGAGGAAAAACAGATGTTAAAGAAAAAAGAAAAGAAAGTAAGGACTGAAAAGAAAAACAAAAGCATTTTGCCGATAGCGTTCCTTATGGCACTGATTGTCGGAGTGGTTTTGTTTTTTGTCATGATCCACATGGAGAAACAAGCATTATCCAACTATGAAAAGGCAGAAATTCTCGTCGCCAGCACCGAAATTCCCAAAAATGTCGTATTTTCGGAAGATAATGTGTCTACTTATTTTATCAAAAAGGAAATCGATAAGGGAATTTTCCCAGAGAATGCTGTAACTGAAGAAGAGCAGCTTTATGGATTTGCTCCAGAGTTTACGATCAGCACCGGCACCGCCATGAGTACAAATATGTTAAAAAGCATTGATGAGAAAGTTGCGGCCATGAAAGAGCCCAGATCCGTCGGCGCAGGTTCAGCTGATCTTTCCCAGATCGTAAGCGGTACTATAAGACCGGGAGATACAGTTGATATTTATATCATCGCAAACAGAAAAGAAGACGGAATCGACCATTCTGATGAAGATCTTTTGTATTCTGATATTTATGTATTGCAGGCATTTGACTCTGCCGGTACAGAGATTAAAAATGGTGATGAAACATCGGTTTGCGAAAGAGTAAACCTGCTGTTTGAAAATGCTTCCGTAGATGAGTATTATAAGGCTGTTGCTGAAGGAACCATTTATTATGTAAAACATGTGGATTAACGGAAAGGGAGCTGAAAAGCTCCCTTTTTAAATAAAAAACTTTCATAATAATAGTGAGGAGTAAGTTATGCTAAATGTCATTATTTTTATGATGGTTTTTATTTTTGCAAGAAAAATCATCTTACAATATAGTAATAAGATAGGCAAAGAAAAAATCGAGGAATCAAATAAAGAAATAGTAATTGAAACATTCATCATATTTCTTCTGGCTATATTGCATTATATTTTGCCGTTACCATTAAAAATGCATATAGAACATTCATGGTTTACGAGCATCATGGAAGCTATATTCTTTGCGAACACGATTGTAATGGTTGAAATGGATATGAAGTATCAGGAAGTATATGATCTGTTTCATTTTATAAATTTGGCTTCTATGATCCTTTTTATAGGATATGTTGGGTTCCCGAGCAATTATATACCGTTCCTATTTTTCGCCGCATTGCAATTAGGGATATTCCAGTTTATGTATGGCCAGGCGGATGCTTTTTTGTTTTGCGAATGCGCCGCATTTCTCATGCTTCATAACGCAGAAATAGAAGAATATATGTGGCACATGGGAATAATGCTTATCTTTTTGGCCATTGTGCAGGGAGTCAAAAAGAATATCAATAAACGTGGTAATCTAAAGCGCCCTGTTGCGATGACACCGTATATTGTGGCTTCATTTTTAATATTTTTCATTTAGGAGGAAAAAGCGTGAAACGAAATAAAGTATCAATCTGGTTTTATGTTGTTATGGCAATTGTAGCCCTCATTAATTGTATTTTTCAGCTAATAAACGGAACTTTTTATTGGGGAAATGGATTAGTGCTTATTATATTTATCCTCGTGATAATATACAAAGCCACAAGATTATATAGAAAAGAAAATCTTTTGTTTTGGAGGGAAGATCCCGAAGAACTTGATGAAGATGACGAAAACGATGTAGAAGAGTTGGATGAAGATGCCGAAGAATAGCCAATGTCATTAAGTTAAGATATAAATTACACCCTTCTCTTTTTCTTAAAACGAAAAGGGAGGGGTGTTTTTGGAAAGGAATATGTATGAGATATAAAAATTATTCTGCCTGTGATAGTCAAGGTCAATCTCAGATAAAAGAAATATATGAAACTTCGTTTCCCAAAAGTGAAAAGTTTCCTTTTTGGATTTTGAAACAGTGTAATAAGGAAAATAATGTCCGCCTTGACGCAATTATTGACCACGATACAGATAAAATTATAGGGATAAGGTTTCTTATTTTCTATGATGATATAGTCTATCTTATGTATGTGGCGATAGATAAGAAATACAGAAATAAAGGCTTTGGAAGTCTTGTGTTAAGAGATTTAATTCTCTGGCAAGCTGATACAACTATTCTTCTATGCATTGAAAGACCATCTGTGGAAACAGAGGATATAAAAACACGTAGAAAAGATTTTTATTTAAGAAATGGCTTCTATGAAACAGGCTGTTTTATAGAAGATTCTGATGTTGAGTATGAATTTTTATCTTCTTCAAAAGAAAGAATTATTACCGAACATGATTTGAAGAAAAGATATTCGTGCATGACAAGAAATATGTTGATGAAATTTATCATTAAAAATACGTTTGATAACAATATCAATTTTATTGATTAGGAAGGTGCTTAATTATGGATTGTATAAACTCTGTAATAACAAATAAGATGGATGTTAATAATATACAACATATTAAATGTGACAAATATTTATTATCATCAACATGTGATGCATCCAATGTTCAATCTCTGTTGAAAAGTGAACTTAAAAACACACTAAAGTGTGCTTTGAGGATAGATGTAATTCTTTAGTTGTTGGCGAACATTCTTCATTTGAAGATTGCGGATTTTATGTTAGTGGTAGAAATAATGAAGTTATTATCGGTTCTAACTGTAGAATTATAGATAAATTTATAAAAGAAAGGAAAACTATAAATATGCAAATAAATTTAATAGGAACTGGTGCAATGTATACTGCCTATAACAGTGCATGTACGTTGATTGATAATAAAATTATTGTAGATATGCCAAATGGGACAGTTAAGCAAATGTTAAAAAAAAGATTGCCTGTAGAAAATATTGATATTATATTAATAACTCACATGCATGGAGATCATACAGCAGACATTCCTTTTTTTCTTAAATATATATTTAACTACAAAAAGAGAAATACACCAATAAATATAATTGGGCCAATTGGTACAAAATCCAAAATCAAGGATTTATTTGATTCATATAATTTTGAGAATGGCGCTGAAATTGAAAGATTTTTTAATATTCATTTTATAGAAATACTAGAAAATGAATTTAAAATAAATGAATACAATATTAAATCCTATCTAATGTTACATGGAGAAGAAAAGCCGGCGTTAGGTTATATTATTGATAATAAATTAGGGGTAACAGGAGATTCGGGACTATGTGAAGGTATTGAAACTATTTTTAAAAAATCTACTGTGATCATAGCAGATTCCTCATCAAAAACAGGAGATATGTGTCATATGGGAATTAATGATTTAATCTATTTATCCAATAAATACAATAAAAAAATATTTTGTACTCATTTATTGGATACAACAAGGCGTGAACTTATAGAAAATGTTCATCAAAATATTATTGTCAAAGATGATTTTTATGTATCGGAAATTTAAAAAGGAGAATATCAACGTATGGAAGAGAATATGAAATTAGAAGAAAAAACATATATAAGAGACGCAAGGCTATTGGAAATAGCGAAAATAAAATATGTATTTTTTGATATAGATGGGGTACTTTCAATACCCAGATATAAAAACTTCTTAACAGGAAAAATAGTAAGTGGCTTTTCTGATGAAGAATGGCTTAAATATGATATCTTCAGTCAACACCCTTATGAATATTGCATAGCGCCTAAAATCATGAAAGAATTAGTAAATAAAATGCACAATAATCGAGGTATCTGTAAAAGATGTTTTGGTTTAACGGCTGATACAAATTCTTTTTCCTATAATAGCAAAAAAAGATTTATAAAGAATAATTATCCAGAAATAAACACAGAAGATATTATATTAGTATCATCAGCCGACATGAAGGTTGACGTTATAAAATATATTGCTGAAAGAGATGGTATAAATTTAAAAGAATGCCTACTTGTCGAAGATACTTTTCAAACAATTATAAATACGGAGTTAGCAGGAATATGTAATTTACATATTTCTGAAGCATCAGAATTGTTGTCTGATATTAAAGAATATCAAATAAACACTCGTCCAAGAAATTATGATTTATTAATAGATATGACTGGAAGACTCTTTTAAAAAGAAAAAAGATGAAAATAAAATTACGGTTGGACAACATTCGTCCGATTCCTTTTCGGCTGCTGGATTTATTGACAAAACGGGAGAGATATTGGAAATAAAAAGTAACCTGCAGCATTAGCTACGGGTTTCATTTGTGAATGCAAGGGTTTACCTTCAGATGTTGATAAAGAAACTGCATTTTGGTTAGAAGATTTAACTTTTACGTCATACTTATCGTTAGAGGAAATACAAAATTTTGACTGGGATAAGGGAGTATACTATTTTGAGGTATAAATATTTCTATTTTTGCTTATTTTTGCGAAATTTTTTGACATATATAAATAAGAAGATTGCAAGCATTCGGAAATCGCTTGTGAATTTTATACTGAAATTATTCCTTTTATGCCTTCAGTCGATACCAATTGTCAAAATGTACGTATTGTATTTGGATTAAGTTTATAAAAAAAGACTAGATTTTATAATATATAAGGAAGAAAGATAAAATATGAAACCTTTATTTAAAAGAGGAGAAACTTTTTATTATGCTAATAGAAATACAAAACAGGCAGAAAAGTGTACCGTTGTTGATTGGGTTTGTCAATACCCAATGGCGTATATAGCAAAAACGACGCATCGGGAGAAATTTTTAAATGTTATCATGATTTTGGATGTTTTGCATCGGAGCAAGAAGCATATGATGATGCTCAAATCGAGGAGGATAGAATAATATATTAAATCGAGCAAACATAATGATTTTTCCCGTTCTATGTGACTATCTTCAAATCGCATTGAATACCAGAAACACTCGGATGTATACTGGATAAACTCATCATTGTTATATCGGGCATTGGAAGTATCACCTTTGTAATCTTTTTGATAGCACAAATCGGATAAAAACAACCCTCCCTTTTCTCTTTTGTAGAGTTCTGGGAGGGTTACTTTTTTGCTTAAAAGAGCTTAACTTAATGACATTGGAAGAATAGCGGGCATCTTTTTCTGTGCAGAACTTTCCATAGAGCCGCCAAATCTGTCATAATAATAATATCCAAAGATAGGGAGGCAGACTCATGACCATAGACGGTGTATACCAAAAAACTTTATTTCGCAATATCAAGTCAGGCTATACATTCTTTCAGTTCAAGGGACTAAAATATGACGAAGACGGCGAAAATTTCTATAACTGCCGCGGAGTCATTCCGAATTATGCGCCCAAAACACCATTAACAATCACCGGCCATAAAGAATTATCCGGAGATAAAAAAGAACCCCTATTTATTGTTGATTCCATTAGTTTGAATATCAATAACGATATTTTAGCGAAGTCTTTCGTTATGGCGCATTTAGAGCCTGGAATGGGAAGCGCCTGTGCAAATAGAGTTATTGCTTATCTTAAAATCAATAATATGACTATCGATCAGCTTTTGCAGTCAGATAAGGCCGTCGAGCACATGGAACAGATCAAGGGATTCTCTCATAAAAAAGCGGTTGCTTTCGTAAAGAAAGCAGAAGGATCTTTGATCGAAATGGATCTGTTGAAGGAGTTATCTCCTTATGGAATTTCTTTCACACAGATCAATCGATTGAGAAAAATGTATGAAAGAAATGTCCGTACAGAAATCAAAGAAAATCCGTATTTGTCCATGAAGCGCGCAGAAATCCCTTTTGAAAATATTGATGCTTACGCAAGAGATAATGGGTTCACTTTCTGTGATCCGGATAGAATCAGGAGTATCGTAAATCAGGCATTTTATTACCTGGCGACAACAGGAAACAGTTATTGTTCAGCAAAAGAAATTCTTCCAATGTACCGAAAAATTGAAAAAAGAATATCCTGTTTTGATGAACAGGCTCCCGATGGACTGGTTCTTTTTGAGATTTTATCAAGTAAAGCTGGCTATCTTGATACTACAACAGGACAACCCAGATTTTATTCCCGCAAATCATGGGACGCCGAAAGTGAAATAGCCGGAGGTCTTGCGAGACTTAAGAGAAAATCGCGGACCATGTTGAACGACAGGGAAATTGATGATTACCTGAATACAGACGGAAGTTATCTGGATGATTCGCAAAAAGAAGCTTTTTGTTTGCTTAAAGATACAGAACCATGTTTTCTGATCGGTGGTCCCGGCACAGGAAAAACAACAACTTTGAAGAATCTGGTAGCCTGTTATCAGAAGAAATATCCGGATAAGCGTGTCGCCGTCTGCGCACCGACAGGCCGTGCGGCAGAAAGAATCAAGGAAGCAACCGGACTGGCTTCGTCTACGATCCAAAGCGTCCATTTGGACGCTTTTTTGTGCAGAAAAATATAGACAATAATTCTATCATGCCGACAGCTCTGCACAGTCTAAAGACTGGCAGGTTCCAGGTACATAACAGCATCATTTAACGATTCTTACAACAGATCCGGCTTCTGGTCTTTGCGGTCAGGAAGCTTTTCTGCATAGAAAAACTTAGAAATCTTTCATATTAATTATGAACAGATGTAATTTATGGGATTTGCTATTATTAAAGGAGAATACTTTGCTTATGAACAAAATTAATATTACGTATGTCGATTTCGATGATACCATTTTCATTTGGGACACAACTATCAAAACAAACATTCGTCCAATAATTGCTTGGAACGATTACGATGATCACGGACGGTTAAACAGATCGCTGATCGAATATCTCAATGTGATTAAAAATACAGATAAAATCATATTGCTTTCGCATTGTCCAGATAGCATAGAATTGAAAATTAAAAAAGAATATTTGGAAAATAAATGTCCAGGACTTTTTGATGATTTTATCGGAACATCCTCGCCAGAGAGAAAAATAGATATAATGGCGAAAAGTGAAGAAATATATGGGATTCAGCCACAAAATATAACTCTCATTGATGATATACACGCTACCAGAAAATTAGCTTTAACCGCAGGATATTTGGTTAAAAATCCACTTGAAATTGCGAACAAATATTATGAAATTTATGCTCGAATTTGTAAGGCCAAAGAGACACGTGACTGACAGCTCTGTGCAGAGCTGTCAGAGGTTGTCCATCGTTTTAATATTCGCCTGTATGACGAATATTTCATGCGTAAGAAGTGCGCAAAACATTGCCGCAGAAGACTAGAAAAATATCTGCGGCAAATTTTATAAGTATCGAAAATTTCTGTGCAGAAATTTCGTTTTCGGAGAAAATCTATCATAATAATACTGTAAGAAACAAACAGAAAAATACATATAATCAATAAGGAGAGAAGAATGGCTAAAGAAATGCTCGTAACGGAAGGTTTAAATGAACTGAAGACTCTGGACGCAAGAATTGAGCGTGCAATCGGCGATGCAAAATTCATTGTTGACGCAAAGGATTCCGATGAAAAGGTAACTCCAGCACAGACCAAGGAAGATTTCAAGAAGAAGGCACAGGGCTCCTACGATTCCATCATTGACCTGATCAGAAGAAGAGAAGCAATCAAGGCAGCAATCGTTGCTTCCAATGCTGTGACCGAGGTGGAAATCTGCGGCGAGAGGATGACTGTCGCAAAGGCAATCGAAACCAAAACTTCCATTGAATACAAAAAGAGCCTGCTGTATACAATGAAGAGACAGCTGGCCGACGCGATTCTTTCCATGAATAAGAAGAACGCCACCTTAGAGGATAAGATCACCAAACTGGTGGAAACGTCCTATGGAAAGGATGCGAAAGTCTCCCCCGAGGATTACGATTCCATTGCGACTCCTATGAGAAAGAGCAATGAAGTTTCTTTGGTAAATCCTCTGGATCTGGAAAAGCAGATCGAGGAACTGGAATCCTATATTGAGGAATTTACGGCAACCGTCGATGCAAAGTTGCAGATCAGCAACTGCACCACGAAGATTGCAATTGACTAAGGTAATCGCCGGGCTTGTTCCGGTGGCAGGGGAGGTTTAAACTTCCCCTGCGATATAAAAATGGACGTTCATGTGAAAACCAGAATTTACATGCCGCCGTTTTGCTCTTTAGGGATCGGTTATATAATCAAAGAGGGACTATTCAGTTGGTAACTGAACTTCATTTTCTAGCAAATATATTTGATATTAGCCAGAATATGTATATAACAATACATGGTGATGAATGTTCAATGATCGAATGCTTAATGCTGAATGCTCAATTTTGAATTTTCTTCTTTTGAATTATCTTGGCACATTTGTTTTGCTGCGTTCAATAACACCGTATATCGTCCCAGGGTGGACAAGGAGGTGTAAAATTATAAAAGCAAAACGCGCCGATCAATCCTGAATCGTCGATAAAATCCTGCATCGAAAGGTTTGTGGAGCCTATGTAAGTATCCCATGGTGGTTATTTTCGGATAACCGGTATCCTGCAGGCTGCATGATCGTCCATAAGAAAAAGACCCGGGCCCTGGATCTTTTTTGTTGCTCATTTTGTTCTGGAAATTAAGCGTATTTTTCTCTCCGCGATATAATATCTGAAAATGCCGTGGAAGAACGAAACGGTCTCATCTATTGCGATTCCTTTTGCTTCTGATAAGACAGAAAGAGCATCTGGAGAATAGACGGCGGAACAAGGGATGACTTGTACATCGCTGATACTATCGACAATAATATAAAAATCCTCTCTAAATCTTTCAGCCGCTTCATTTAGAGCTTCTTTGGAGAGAATTGCTTTAGCACCGGATAAAGAGAATAATTTCATTTCCATGTAATACAATTCATCAGGATCGTATCCGCCGCTTTCTTTCAATTTGTCCTTGCTTAAGTATCCAGCAAAATTCGAATCGTCATAAAAAGGCTCTATGCAAGTTTCGTATTCTTCTTCCATATTTTTCACAGCAGCATTAAACATAGTTCTTTTTCCAATCTCATACAGGTTTCAAGCGCATTACAACATCATTTACAGATTCTCACAGCAGATCCGGTTTCTAATCTTTGCGGTCAGGAAGCGGATCTGTTTATGCAGAAAATACTTTATATATAAATATCTTTCATATTAATACTATCAAAGATAAACGGAGGAAAAATATATGTTAGAAACAATTAATAAAATGGGACCTATCATCGAGCCAACTACTCTTTTTGTGCTGATCATGTTCTCGATTCTGATTGTGACTGCATTATGTATGCAACCTAAGAATAAATACAAAAAGCTGCTTGCAAGAAAGAGAGCAGGAAGCACCGGCGGCAATAAGAAAAATAAACAATTATATCTTCTTCGGACGCTGGACCAGATCTCAGAAACGAATCTGCTGCCGGAATATCTGAAAAATAAACTGTTCTACATCAGGGACTGCGCTCATCATTTCAAACGCAATCATCTGTTCACTCTCGGATCCAGACTGGAGACTTATTATATTCCAGAGATCTACAGTGCATTCACAGGATATAAAGCTTCTCTCGAATACGGAGGACAGGAAAAAATTGAAAACAGCTACGCTTTTCTCGAGAATATCATCACAATTACCTATGAAGAATTTAAGAGAGAAGAAGTAGCATTACAGAAACTCAATGAAATCCGCCAGGCAGCCTAACCCGGCGGATCCATCTATGGAGGAAAATCGATGGAAAATAATGAAATTCTCGATACGATCAGGCCCGGCATGAGCGTAGAACTTGCAAATGGCTACAGGTATGATGTCGTCGATACAGGCTATTGCGACATTATTTTAATAAATTACGAAGATATGCCAGCGCCTTCCGTTTCATTAAAAAATTACAACAAGGATGGCCGTTGCAATCAATATCTAAATGGTCATTTGGATATCGTTGCCATTTATAAAAACAACAACAAAAGTCCCTGGCAAAAGGCATTGTGGAAGAGACAGGAAGAGTTTAAGGAAATCAATGGATTAAAGAATGGCATGTACGTTGTATTCAGATGCGGCGTGTGGGCCAGTGTAGTTCGTGATGAAGGTAGTCAGGTTTTTTGCATCGGAAGCGGGACTTTGCATCCGAAAAAGATTCCCGGAACTGGATATGATCAGAAAATGCATCATAAAAAAGATGTCGATTATGACGTTGTTGAAGTATGGCAGTATGGCGAATGCATCTGGAAGGAGAAAAATAGTGAAAAAAGATGTATGAGGAAGGCGTTGTCGTGGAGTGCGACGGAATAGCGTATTTGAAAAATGTGACGCGTTATGATGCGAAAACAGGAATACTGACAGAAGACGTCTGACATTTTCCTTTTATTTTCTTTCATATTAATTTTACAAAAGACAAAAGGAGGAAAAATAACATGGCAGGAATTGTATTCAGAATTGATAAGAAACCATTCAGCGAAGAAATCGAGGGCGTATATGCTTTTTGTAGTGAATGTGACCCGGAAGGCGTTGGCGGAGGTCCTGGTGTACTTGGGCAAATACCGAAGTGTGACTATTGGGACAGAAGCAGCGATTTGGTTACCGAATTTGATGTTGAATCATTCGCAAAATATCATCGCTTTTGCCCGACATGCGGCAAAAAGATAAATTATTCGGCAAGAATCACGAAACAAAACTATTTAAAATAATTGGAACTTAAGAAGCCAGACTCAATAGTCTGGCTTCAGACTGTAGACAAAGCTCCTTCCTGTGAGGGAGCTTTTCAAAAAGGAGAAATAGACAATATATTTCTTATCACTTGTGTCATAACATTTATGGTCTATGCATTAATCATAAGAAGTACGGAAGAAAACAATTAAACCATCGAAACGTAGATTTACGGTGAAAGTGAGGAACAATAATATGAAAATTGTTATTATTTATACATTACAGACAGACGGAGATTATAGTTTAGATAATCCGAAAAAGTTTGGGTGCATTAAGGAAGACGGATATCATTACTCTGGAACTGTAGAAATTGTATCCGATAAAAAATCCTGCTGCTTGATGGAAGCAAGAAACTTTTTATATAAGTTTTTATGCGATGGACTACACGTGTCATATACCCATGCCTGGCTTCTTAAGGATTTTTATGATTTAATCGAATCATTAGTTAATAAAATCGGTCATTATAAACCTGATGAATCTGGTAAATATATGTGCGAAGAGTCTATTGGTGGAAATTATAGCGGAACAAACTTTGAGATTTTAATCATAGACTGACAGCTCTGCACAGTCTAAAGACTGATGTCTATGTTTGGTTTTGAGGAAGTTGTCCATACCAGAATACACTGGAAAGTCCCTTATAATTGTTTTCGTAATTACGATGGTGGTTGCACATGTTGTATTGGCCGAAATTGTGAATGTTACGAAGATTTATATATGCGAAAATCGGTATAAAGCATGTAAAAACAGCCTCATTTGAGGCTGTTTTTACATGCTATTTTCTTTCATATTAATGTTATGAAAAGATAAAAGGAGAAAATTGTATGAGAAAAATTATAACTACCATCATTACTACAATATTATTAATCAATGCTTTAACCGGCTGCGCTTATACCGGAAATGAATGTAATAAAATTAAAGAAATGAGCGGAGAGAATATTAATCTGGATTCAATTTCCTTAATTAAGAGAACATTAGGGTAAGACTGTTGGGCTGCAAGATGGAAAGAGGTGCAATATGAAAAGATATGAACTTTATATTACGGGTAAAAAATTATCGACTTAGAAGATGATGAAAATATTGACGAGTATGTAAATAATATCGTTGAAGGAAATGATGAAGAAGATGGATATCATGATTTAGATGAACTATTAAATGATATGGAATATGAGACATTAAATTATAGAAAAATTGTTTGTTAAATAGTGAATCACCACACACTATAAAGAAGTGTGGTTTTACGGCAAAGTTTATAAATATGATAACTACTTTTTTAAATTGCCATATAACGAATTACCTCTCACAGCAGCAAATCTGATTTGCGATGTGGTTCAGTTAAACCCTTTCAAAGATTAGGACTGTTTATTGCTGTTTTTCTTTCATATTAATACCATCAAAAGAAAAAAGGAGAAAATTATCAATGAAAATTATTGAAACAGGAACAACGTATAAAATTTATGGTGAGGATTTAATCGTACTTGAAAATCTTCCTGCGCAGACCTATAAAGTGGGCTTTTCTAAATTTACCGGATTCTTTTTGGAAAAACAGGCAAATTTGGAAATTAAAGAGGAAAAGATTTACGGGGTACATGAATCCAAAGTAAGAAAGGTCTTAAGCAGATTTAAAAACACAAATAAGAATCTCGGTGTTATTTTAAGCGGAGATAAAGGAATCGGAAAGTCCCTATTCGCCAGATTACTTTCCAACAAAGCAATTAAAAATGGAATGCCTGTGATTTTGGTAAATGAATATATTCCGGGAATTAGCGACTTTATTAACAGTATTGAAAATGAAGTACTGGTGTTATTTGATGAATTTGATAAAACCTTCGCTTCCGCGGATGGAGAAGATCCGCAGGCGCAGATGCTTTCCTTGTTTGATGGTACCAGCCACGGAAAGAAGTTGTTTGTAATTACCTGTAATAGGTATCGGTCTTTAAATGAATATCTAATTAATAGACCCGGTAGATTCCATTATCATTTTAGATTTAACTATCCTACTGCAGAAGAGGTAAGAGAGTACTTACTGGATAAGTTAGCACCGAAATATCATTCCGAGATTCATAAGGTAGTGGCATTCTCCAAAAAGATTAAACTTAATTATGATTGCCTTTCTGCGATTGCTTTGGAATTAAATGATGGGGAAGCTTTTGAAGATGCAATTATGGATCTGAATATTGTAAATACCGGAGAAAAAGATACTACCTATTCGGTAACAGTTTATACACAGGAAGGCTTTACCTTCTGCAAGAAATCCATTAGTCTCAATCTGTTTGGTACAAATAGAAATAAGTTCTGGGTAGATGATGATGCGAATAATAGCATCAATGTTGCTTTCTATGGAAAAGATGCAATCTATGAAAAGAAAACAAACAGTTTTGTTGTTTCCGGGGATGCAATTAAAGTAGATTTTAATGAAGACTACATCGATGAGAGCCATATGGATGCATATAAAAACATGCATATTACTTATGCAGAAATTGCATTGAATTATGATATGGACATTCATTATATTGCTTGAAACTAAAGGAGAAAGCAAAATATGTGCGATTTAATCTACAGAGGAGGCGTCCTAAAAATAAAACCTGGTAAAAAAGAATCTGCCGTCGATGCTATTCTCGAAGACAAAGAACTTTCCATGGAATTTAGCGGATATGATTTTGATGCGATTATGGAAGACGTTGGCTTTTATGTTATTGATCGCAAAGATTTGACTACAGAACTCAATTATCACGCTTATCCTGAAGAAACCTTTTATGGTTTGGAAAAGTTACTTGGTATCATCAGCAAATTTATTCAAAGAGGCTGTTATCTTGAATTTGCCGATAATAAAGGAAATTTGCGTAGATACCTCTTTAACGGAGAAGAGATGAGACGAGTAGAACCACAGATCATCTGGCCGGCGATTACGGCGGAGCAGTATGCGGCAGTATAATTAATTATGAGAAGCGTTGCGAAAGCGACGCTTTTCTTATTTTTCGCTACTTTCATTCATAATAAGTATGAGAAACATTGTAAAAAGGAGTGAGCATTTTGAATATCAAAAAGTTATCAGCCGCTAATTCCCCGATCGTGAACATTACCTTTTCCAACCAGACAGAATATAAGGAATATTTGAATGCGATCAAAAAATCAAGCGGAATGATTGCAAGGGCAGGGAACTTTTTCATTTCTGCAGACAGTTTAATAGCTGCATATAATACATTAAAGGATACGTCTGTAAAAGATAAGACGACAGAAGAAGTAACGGTAAAATTATCCGGATCACAGATCGCTGATATTCTTCCTCTGTTTTTCTGTATGTCTTTGTATATGGTAGAGGAGCGCAATCAGAAAGTTACAAAAACCATTGCGCAGACACGGGGACTCAAAGGGGATATGGTCCGGTTGTGCGGAAGGGGATAAATTATGTTTCGGATTAAGAAAAAATCCAAGGAACCACCGAAAACGATAGGATCGGAACTCAACAAACTTTTGGACATCTTGGATCAGATACAAAGAACAACAGAAAAATGGAGGTAGATCATGAGCCGTAAAAAGAATATTTTCAGTATGTATCGGGTGCTTTTGCTTGCAGCAACCCTGCCACTTGTCGCGGTACTTTTAGGGGTGACGACAGCGTCCATGAAAGCAACTTCAAAAGAAGTAAAAAACCTGACAAAAAACTATATGCTTTCCATTGTGGAACAATGCGGCAGCGCACTGGATTCCGCTTTATTCAAAGGAGAAGACGACACTCTTTCTTATAATTCCTTATCTGCAAAAGCAAATGATTATACCGTTACTGATGTCGGTTCATCCTATCTTTATATTATTGATGGTCATACGGCTGAAATGCTGTACCACCCGACAAAAGAAAAGGTTGGCAAATCAGTTGAAAATGAAGCTGTAAAAACCCTGATCAGTCAGATCAACACAGGCAAGCATCCGGAACCGGATATTATCGAATACAATTTTAACGGTACACTCAAATATGCCGCTTATTATGTAGGAATCAATGAGAAATACATAGCGGTCATAACGGCAGATGAACCTGATGTATTAAGAGGCATAAATAATATCACAAAACAGTCGATTGTCGTTTATATTGTATCTTTGTTGTTCTGGATCGCTATAACCATGATCGCAGCAAAAGATATCTGCAAACCGCTCGCAAAAATAGTAAACGTGATCACAGAATTTTCAAAAGGAAATTTTACCGCAGATGTCCGGATTCATTCTATTCTGAAGGAAACCAACCAGCTGATCGATGCGGCAACAGATCTGAAACAAAATATGATCCGGACTATAGAACAGGTAAATAAATCATCCCAAAATCTGCTTCAGGACACCGGATCTGTTAATAATGAAATCACCGTCTGCAACGACGCTGCTGTCAGTGTCAATACCGCAGTCGAAGAGATCTCGAGAGGAGCCATGGACCTGGCGAATCATGCCCAAAATATTAACGAACAGATGGCCGCCGTCGGTGAAGCTATTGCAAGCGCTAACGTTCTGTCTGAAAATGCCATGGATGCTTCCGGACAGATACGCGAAATCTCAAATGTGACCATGAAAACGCTGGACGAACTGTTATCTGCAAATGGAGTTACGAATAAAGCAGCCGGCGCGGTGGCCGATAGTGTCATTGAAACAAATAATGCTGTGCAAAAGATCAGTGAAGCAGCCGCAATCATCGCATCCATCGCCGAGCAGACGAATCTGCTTTCCCTGAATGCATCTATTGAGGCTGCAAGGGCAGGAGAAGCCGGTAAGGGTTTTGCTGTTGTCGCAGGAGAAATTAAAAATCTCGCAGAACAATCCAATGGATCTGCAACAGAGATCAAAAACATCATCGTGAATATCCTGGCGATTTCCGAAAGAAGCACGACTTCTGCAGGAATGATCCGTGAAGCAGTCGCAAAAGAAGAACAGGTCTTAAAAGATATGCATAGCGACTTCGAACGCGTTATGGAAAGTATCGGCAGCGTGTCAGATAAGATCACTGAAATCGCGACAAAAGTAAAAGAGATTAATTCCAGTAAAGATGCGATCATCGAAAGTGCAGAATCCTTATCTGCGATATCCGAAGAAAACGCCGCATCCACGCAGGAGACCTCAGCTACGATCAATGAGATGACGGGACAGATCGCGGCAATCGATGAGCAGATCAAGGACGTAAAAGCTATCGTGGACAGGTTGAATGAAGTGATCGGTGTGTTTACAGTATAGGAGAAAAATTATGTTTTTGGACAGATTGTTAAGAAGAAAAATCATGCATAACGATGTAGCGAAAAAAGTTATGTTTTCCAAGGAAGAAAAGCGTTTTTATATTCGCAAACGGGAGATTCCGGGATGCACCGGAGAATTTCGTGCGCTATTCATAACAGACACTCATTCACATATGACGAAACAGGCACTGGATGATTTCATCTCCGATATCGGAGATGTGGATGTTATATTTGCGCTCGGAGACATGAGTGAAAGAGAACAGCTGCTTCTCAAACAGTATTATACAGATATTCCACGATACGCACTTCTTGGAAATCACGATTACTACGGACAGTTAGAAGAGGCCGGTCTTCCGGACATAAACGGGAAAGTAGTGGTGATCAACGGAGTAAGCTTTACAGGCATCCATGGAAGTATCAAGTACAAAAATACCGATGCCCCTATGCTGACGGATGAAGAGAGCATAAAAGTCGCAAAAACGCTTCCTGAATGTGATATTTTGCTCAGTCACGACAAAGCTAAGAAAGCGGGAGACGAAGGATCGCATGCGGGACTTGAAGGGATCACCTGGTATCTGCTGAACAGACAGCCAGTATATCATTTTCATGGTCATCTGCACGAGAATATGACGGAAGATGCCGCTGATGTTCCTTCTATCGGATTCTGCAGATATGCTTATGTCAGTTTTTCAAAAGAGGGTTGTAAGGTACTGAAATATTTCGGATAGCCTTGGAATTAGAAATATATTTTCCTGCATATTAATGTTATCAAAGATAAATGGAGCAACGGGAGCTCCTAAACAGGAGGAATCAAATATGCAGAAAAATATTTCATTAGTTTTCATCGCAGTTATGAGCTTTGTTATCAGCGTATTAGTTATGGGATTTCTTAATGTGTATTTCGATAAGAATATCGCCATGCTTTATGTGGTGATCTCATGGGTGTTCGTAAATGTGGGTCTGGTAAAATACAACAAGGTATTCGGTTTATAAACCGGAGACAACAGAACATAAGAACTTCCAGCTTCGGCTGGAAGTTTTCTTTTACCTGCAAAAATCTTTCATATTAATAGAAATCTAAGAAAGAGGGAGTGAAAATAATGCTAAGAAACGAATTATTTAAAAATCTTGCAAAAGTTAATAAAGATGACCGTATTTTGTTGCTGACACATGATGACGCCGACGGAGCCGGAGCAGAAATCGTTTTAAGATGCATGTTTCCGGAAAAGAATATCGAGGCCGTACATCTTAACAACGGAGATATGAGCAGACATCTTAAAGAAACATTGACAGATGTAACTATCGCGGAAAGATTCAGTAAAGTTATTGCTTGCGATATTTCCTGCAATGGGGCGGACGCTGAATATATCAATAGCTTGCCTGATATAAATAGCCGGTTCGTTTTGCTGGACCACCATCTGACCAGCCAGTACGTGAACAAGTATTCCTGGGGAATAAGCTTCAGTGATATGATTGAGGACTCATTTCTGACCGGTTATTATTCGAAATCTGAAAATGGGCATTCCTCCGGAACGTCGCTTTTACTGGACTACATGTATTATTGCGGCATCGATTTTCTGCCTGATGCAAGTCGTGTTGCAGCAGAAAATATATGCCTATGGATTTCTGCTTACGATACATGGGATTGGATAACATGTTTTGAAGGAAATGATAAATTCAAAGACGAAAATCTTCTGTTTGCTGCTTATGGAAACAATCTGTATGTCCGTAGAAAATTATCAAAAATCGGATTATTACCCATTTATTACGGCTCCGATAGAATTATGCTCAAAGCAGAAAAAGAAAAAAGAAAAGAACATATCGAAAGTATTAAAGACCAGATCAAATTTGGAACAATGGATACCGTACTGGAAAATGGACGTATCAAAATATATGACATTGCTTATATCGACGATTCCAAATATGTATTTGATGTTCTGGATTATATGCGCGACACGTATCCGCAGCTGGATCTGTTCATTGTTAATTACGGAAACGGGGTCTCTATCCGCAGTGACAAAGAAGATGTCAATGTGGCAGAAATTGTCAAACCGTTCGGAGGCGGCGGACATAGGGGAGCCGGCGGATTCAAATTCGAGAAGAGAGATATTTATAATCTGTTTGAGAAAACAACAGGAACAACGCTGCGATTACAAAATAGAAGTTCAAAACAGTAATTTAGGAGGTTTTTATATGATTATATGTAAATATTTATCTGTTATCGGAATTCTCGTAAACACGGCGAGTTTGATGATATTCAGAAATACAATATCATATGAAAAAATTTCATTGGGTTCACCGATACAAAAGAGTAATTATTTAACAATAATTCAACATAATCCAATATTCGGGATGATATATGTAGTCTGTGTCACAGTTTTAGTCTTATGTGAATTGTATCAATTATTTACATCTAATAAAAACAACAGGCAAGGAGAAAAAGATGACAAAAATTGATGCTTTATGTATGCAAAGAAAAGTTGCGGAAGATGTGTATAAGTCCGCAAAATCTGAAAAAGAAAAAGAATTTTATCAGCGCGAAATCAATAAGATTAATGTCAAGATTTGTGTCATGGTCGAATATGCCTGATAAATTCGAACTGTGAGCATTGCTTGCAGACTGAATGCGGAAAACGCGAACCAAATGCAGACTATTAAGAGGAGAATAGAAAAATGGCATACGATGCATGGCTAGAAGGCTACAAAAGAGCTTTACGAAGCCCGGCTAATTATTTCCACCCGGAAAATTCCGTCAGAAATCAGAGAGTGGGAGACTGGATTGTATCCGCAAAGATCATAGGCGGATGTCAGGGCGTTATCTGCATTTATAATGCAGAAACCCTCATGGAGCATCATCGAGAAATCACAATCGGGTTAAGCTGCATGGAGGATGCTCCCGATGAGATCAAGGCTTTTTATAACAGAGCCTTTGAACGCGATTTTCAGAGAGTTGTGGAACTGGCAGAAAAATGGAGTGAATGTTAAAATTAAGGAACTCGCAATTATGCGAGTTTCTTTTCTTTTTCTATCATAATAATATAAATAACACGTATTATTTTACACAATCGAGGAAAACATGACAGGGCGCAGACGAAGACAGCAGAAATATGTTTACACAGCAACCGCTGAAGAGTTTATCCGCGAAATGAACTCAAAACCGCGGATTTTATCAAATGAAACGAGACATAACCGGGAAAAAGCAAGGCATATGAACATCGGGTATGTTTTATTTCTTGTGGCTGCGTTATTTTTATGCGCCATGATACTCATAAATTATATTCAGTCGCAGGCGGAACTTACCGCAAAAATCAGCGAAATATCCCAGTTGGAAAAGGAATTGAATACCATAAAAAGAAGTAATGACGAGGAAATGAAACGGCTGGAGAGCAGCACGGATCTTGAAGAAATCAAGCGCCGCGCAATTAGCGAACTGGGAATGGTTTACGCAAACGAAAATCAGATCATAATATATCAGAGCCCGGATCAGGATTATATGAGAAAATCGGAGTAGAAAAGAGGAAAGTTATGTTGGCAGTGTGTTTTTTAATTATTTTCATAAGCGCGGGAATATCGATAGCGGCCGCAAATGTTTTCAACGATTATTCCGTCGAGCAAAACTATACCAGAGCCGCATATCGGTTCGTTACTTTTCTTCCGTTCTTTTTATTTGTGTTTCTCACAGTCATTGTCGTTTTTGTGTCAGTTTTGCCGCAGGCATAAGGAAGAGAAAAAGCTGCGGAAAAGCCATAGAAAAGTCTGGTATAGGATTCCAAACTCGGGATCCTATTTTCTTTCATATTAATATCATCATTATAGAGAAATGGAGGAAAGAAAAATGCAAAGAGATATTAAGTTCGACTGGCATAGATTTACAACAAAGGATCTGACGCGGCTGAACACTGATCGGACACTGGATATTTATGGATATGTTCTGATTGATACAGACGCAGGGCGATATATCGCCGATATTCAGTGGGAGACTATAAGGGATTATGGAAGAAGAGGAATTTCCATTAACCTGTATGAATCAGATGATGACTGGTATCACAATAACTGGCTGACGGATATCAAATCAATCGTCACAGCTAAGGATTATAAACGTTTCCAGAAGAGAGCGGAAGCAGCAATCCGTAAATATCTGGAAGAATAGGAGAAAAAATATGCTGATAAGTGAAGCGAAAAAAGGCATTAAATGTTTCGTACAGGGATATGGTGAGGAACCGGATCGTTTTTATATAGAAACATTTGGCGTTATTGCAGAAACACCATCACCGAATAGTCCATTGGCAGACGTAATTATCTTTGGAGATGAGGAAAAACGGCGGATCCGGGTCAATGTCGAAAAGCTATACTGGATCGATCAGAGTTTAAAAATTCCAGGTTACACTGAAGAAAAGAAAAACCTCAAGGTTGTCCTGGAATTGCCAGAAATTATCGCAGCGGATTATCTGAACAACAAGTTCGAGGATTTCTTTAAGCGCGTACTCGCTGATATTGATTGCACCGGTTGCTGCGGGTTGTATGAAAAAGAAATTGCCGAAGCATTATTGCAGGCATTCAAAGACGGCAGAGAAATTTAATAAGCGATTATGCTTCAGAAAGGAAATCAAATGCTTAATCTTGAAGACGTTGTGAGAATAATAAAAAAAGAATGGGGCGTTGATACAATACAATGCCCCTTTGGGTCATGTACAGAAAAATTCGCAGACAAAAAGATGATCGATATAGCAATTAAGAATAATTTTCCAGATAATGTGATTAAAACAATAAAGGAACATCCTATTAAATTTCCAAATTATCAAAAATATGATAACGGGAGAGGAATAGGTAGATATTATATTAATCTAATCACAGAGAATTATCAAACGGAGATTTCGTCTATAGAAAATTAAGGAGAAAAAGTTATGAAATACGAACAGAAAATGTTCGGGGAGTATGTGGCTACCCCGATCAAGAATGCGTTTAATTCAAAGACGGCGTATTGGCTGTCAAAAGCAAACTGCACGGTGTCAATATATATGTTTACGTGCGAGAACGGCTACAATGAGAAGGAAATGTTTTCCGATATGAACCTGGCCACCTACATTGCCATGCTCGAGGAAAAATGCAAAAGTGCCCATGACCATGTTATTTATATGAAGGAGTACAGGACAGCAAAGGAATACCTGAAAAAGCGGAAGAAAAAGGAAGCGGCTCAAAAAGAAGAGTTCAATTCCCTTTCAGAAGTTCTTCAATCACTTGTCGGTACAGAACATCCCGTCGGCGAATTTGACGCATACATCGAAAAGTTTGTAAAAAATTTGGGGAAAGGACAATTTTTTCACGACTGTAAACCGGAACTGATCCATGATCCGGTATTGGATCGGTTCGTCAAGTGCAATTATCGATGCTGCATGGAATTTATGCATTATTTCATTTGTTTGAAACTTGATAATAATGGCGAGCGCGTTCGGATCGAAGACGGATGCCTGGAATTAATTTAAGGAGGGAAATATCATGAGAACATTTACGAAAAACAACAAAGAAGTTGTAGAAAGCAACAGGCTTTCGGATGAAGAAGTGAAGAAACTGAGGGAAAAATATCCTAAAGGAACCCGGATCAGATTAATGCACATGTCCGAAGAAATAGCTCAGGCTGTACCAGCGGGAACCATCGGTATTGTTACGAATGTTGACTATGTCGGAACGATTCACATGGCATGGGAGACCGGGTCTTCGCTTGGATTAATCCCCGAAGTTGATGAATTCGAGATCGTAGACTAAGGAGATAACTTATGTTAGTAGGAGATTTAATTTATAATAACGATTTTTATATCAATACAAACGTTGCCGTTTTCGATTGCAGCGGCACTGATGCTTCCTGGCACGAAAAAGGAAGCTGCGTTCGATTCAAGAAGAGACGGGTGGTATAAGCCACGGGCCGCGATCCTCGATATGAAAATTAAATATATCACTACCAATGGCGATTGTATCATCATCGAAGGCGAAAAGAGAAATTAACTCCGGTTTTCCCCGGAGTTTTTCCTTGGAGAAATTTCTATGCAGAAATTTGCGAATATTTTTATCTCTGTTACAATATACATATCGGTTGACAAAACAACCGTTTCTCCCCCAATTATCTTTGATGCATTCCCCGGCCGGGCTGGCCGGGGATATTTTTTTATGTCTTTAGATATTCGTTTTCTATCATATTAAAGGAAAGCAAAGATAACAGGAGGATAATGTAATGAGAAATCCAAAGAAAAGAATTATATATAGCAATTATGATCTTGACGAGATGTTCGACGATGCCAGACAGGAAGTGATCGACAGGGGAGAAGAACCTACCGAAACAGCTATTTGAATGGTTTTATTGCCGGATTCGTAGGCCAGATCTGGGTGATTAATGACCTTCTGAGAAAGATTATTGAAAAGCTCGGGGGAGAAGCCTACAGAGTAGAGCAGGACGGATCTATTAAGTATGACGATTCTGAAAATAAGAAGATCAAGGAATTCAAGGAGGAAAAATAATGAAAATGTTCGTATATGTGATTGATTCCGACATCCGCGGTATCGTATCAGCAGCGGATCAGGAAGAGGCTGCAAAGAAGGTTATGAACGCCTATATCGATCACGGCGGACCGGAATTTGATCCGGAATGCGTGAATATCAAGATCATTCCTTTCGAAGAAAATTCGAAATTTGAGGATCATCCGGATGTTACCGAACTGCCGGAAATTTTCCAGGGAATCGCCTGGGTATAAGGAGAAAATCGGAATTTGCCATGGACTACAAATGAAAATAAGATGCTTACAAAACAGCAATGGTTTGGAAGATTTGTCTTAAGAGATAATACGCATATTGCTAATTTCATGGATTGGATCAAAAAGTTTTCGGAAAATTATGATAACTGGACATCTATACAACAGCAGACTAAATACGGTTCCATTGAATTCTTTCCATTAGGGGCGAATCAGTATTTGCGTAATATTATTGAAGAACTCTATTATAAAAAAGAGATTTTTTCACAATACACAAAATAGAAGGACGGATTATTCCGCTCTTTTATCAAATCAAGACCGCATACTATCTGCAGCGATGATTGTTTGAAGGATTAAGTTAAAAAGATATTGTAATGGAACCAATTTTAGAAAGGATGTAATATGAAAATAATTATTATACAAGGAATGACTTGCTTGGGGAAAAGCACATTATGCAAACAATTAGAAAAAGATATTTTAAATTGTAAACATTTTTCTTTAGATGAATATAAAGAAAATATGTGGGACAAATTTGGATTCGATTCCGAAAAACAAAGAGAATCTCAGAGCAAACTCGCAAAAGAATTATTCTATTACGATATAAATGAAGTTATTAGGGAAAAATTATATGACTATATTCTGATTGATTATGCCTTTACAGACAAATACTGGAATGAGCTTTTAGAAAATATAACAAATTGGAATGTTTCAGTAAAAACTATCTATCTAAGACCGTTAGATTTACAGGAACATAAAAAAATATGGGAAATGCGTAGTAGAAATTTTTCTGTTAGGCATGCAGGTCATGGAGCAACGCATTATCATAATGGTGTTGGCAGTGATTATGTGAATAAATATGATACTAAAGTATTTGAAAATATGCCTGTCATTAATCAAACGTTAAAAATCGATATATCTTTCAATCCATATTTAAGGAGTATACCATATAACTCAATTATAAAATTTATAAAAATGAATTAAAGATAGACAAGTAAAAGACAGCCACTTTGACTGTCTTTTATTTTGTGCAAAATTCTCTATATTATTTTCTTCCATAATAGCATTAAATCTATTTATTAAAGGAAATTTATATTTATTTTCTTTCATAATAATGAAAATGAAAACCGGAGGAAATCTTTATGAAAAAAGAAATAGAAAATAAATTGAGAAGTTTTTTCAAAATTGATAATGATTACGAAAACTATCGGGGTGTACATTATTACGAGGATATAAATGTATCTGACATCCTCTTGAATGAAGTTACAGGAGAATTCACCGTTCATTTCGATCGTGTCTTAAAAACAGTAACCGAAGATGAATACGGCGTAGATCTGGGTGCCTGGAACGATGGGATTATAAAAACTCCCATGGTCGCAAAATTAGATAAAAATTTCAACATTTTATCTATTAACTAACATAAGAAGAGCGAATATATATTCGCTCTTTTTTATGTAAAATTCTGTCATAATAATTATATAAATTTCGCAAATAAAGGAGTGTCATTCATGGAAAATAATCGTATAACAAATCCGCAACTAGCATATCGCTATTGCCAAAATATTGCAAATAGCATCGATGAAACGGTCTTAAAGACGGTGGCATTACAAATACTGAAAGAAAATGAAAAATTATTCTTATCCTTAAAAGGATCGGATTGGCAGCATCATAATTATGCAGGCGGTTTAATCGTACATACTTGCAATGTAACACAAAATGCCATTAGAATGGGCGAGTTCTATAAGGGTCTTGTGTGTATGGATTTAATTAAATTTTGCTCATTGATGCACGATGTCGGAAAATTATTTGATTACGAAAAGCAGAATGATTTCGTAAACGAGCATGTTCCTTCGATGAATCAGGCTTTGTTGGGACACAGCTTTGAAGGAGCCAATTATGTGGTAAATCTGCTTCAAAAAGAATATGAAAAAGATAGCATTTGCGTTTCAAAAGAATATTCAAAAGATGTTATTACTCAAGTGGCTCACTGCATAGGGGCACATATGCATGGATTTGGAGCATGTGCAAAACAACAAATGTATGAAGTTGTGATAATAAACTGCGCAGATAAAGTAGATGCTTATCTTGAACAAACTATTGTCGAAAACCATGAAAAATCTTTTATGATAGGAACCGGTGAAATTTTTTATAAATCGGCAGTAGGAAAGTAATGCCGCCTGACAACAATATACTGTTTAAAATTTGCAATAAAAGCAGCTTAATTGTTAGTTTTATTTTTATGCAGAAATTTCCACTCTGCGAAAAATCTGTCATAATAATATTATAAAGAAGGAGGTATAACGTATGTCTACATTGCTTATCTGGAACGACGAAATCCAGAAATTATCAGATCTAATCAAAGAAAACAAAAAGCTCCCGTCTATGTTCGATAAGTTCACAGTCCTTGGAACCGAACTGCGGATCAGCGAATATAACAAGCTTCGCCAGCTGCCTATTCCAGATGATAAGCTGGAGCTTTCTACGGCGCTTCCCGAGAAAAGAGATACATTGTTGTTTGTTCTCGGGATGTTAAAGGAGCGGAAAGAATCGCGCGTATGCACCATTTCGTCTGTGCCCAGGGATATGGCGGATTTTGCGAAAGAGCAGGAGATTGAGCTTTTATCCATGGCTGCTGCCGCAAAAAATTCCGATAAGAAAGTATCGAAGCCGAGAGCCCCGAGAAAAACAGCTGAACCGAAAGGTGTAAAAGAGTTGAAAAATGAAGATCCCGAACCGGTTGCAGCAAAGGAAGAGGAGACACCGATGATGAATCCACCGGAAAACACGCCAACTGACAAACTCCTGGAAAAACTGGTGAAGATTGCCGAAGAAAAGACCGGTTGCAAATACAGCAAACGTATGGATGAAATTAAAAAAGCTGTAACAAATGCTTCTGACAAAGAGATCGGACTTCCGTTCCAGTTGAAGATGTTGTTCGGCGAAGATGGAAAAGCACTGAGTGAGGAATTGGCGGCGCATTATGAGGAACTGAAAAATTAACAGAATCCTCCCTTAGGGGAGGATTTTTCATATCCGTTTATCTTTCATATTAATATTGTTAAATTAAAGAAAGGGGGAGAAAAGCATGATCAAACGAATGTTGACACAATACGAATGCGAAGTATGCGGAAAGAAATCTTTTGACCGCAATGAGATTCAACTCTGTGAAATAAAACATTATAATACAACAGTTGATGTTTTAGATTCATGGAAAGCACGAAAGGCAAGATACACAATGGCAGAATCAACATATTATTTTGATCGCAGTGAACATAATAAAATAGCACTTGAAGAAATTGAAAAATCCTTGAAGAAATTTGAGGCAAGTAACAATCTTCGCCGGATCAGCATCAGCTGCAGTTTTTTGGATGAAGAGAAAGGAATGATTGAATATATTGCAAAGGCGGGAGATGATGTAATCTGTCATTGCGAGATTCATAAAAAGAATGACGATTCAAATACCTGGGTGATTACGGCGTGGTTTACGGAAGAAGGATATAAGAACCGTGGAATTGGTACAGTTGTTCTTGCATCAGCCATACGCGACATGAAAACTATTTTTGGTATTCCGGATCATATCGAGTACATCTGGAATGGACAGAATCAATATGTTTATGACTGGCTTGTAAAGAACTTCGATGCCGTCTGCAAATGTCCGATCGCGGTACAGAAAACACAGCCTGGAGATGATTGGGAATCACATATTTATGAGCTTGATTGTAACAAGGTATTAAGATTCGCAGGTGTTTTATAAGGAGAAAAAGAATATGACACTAAAAGAAAAATTGAATTTATGGGTGAAAATCACAGGATTGGATCCCAGTGAAGAAAAAACTTCTTTTTCGATCAATCTGTCCGGAAAATTATCTGATTACGACATCAAAGTTATGGACGATAAGATCAAAGAGGTGCTTCAGATTGATGAGACTGGATTATTTACAGAAGCTTATCTTGGTATCTATTTCAAGAAATTTATCAAAGAAAAGACCGTTTCCTTAATGGATATTATTTTAAATACAGAAATGCAGGAATTGGCTGAAGATTGCCGAACACTGTATCAGGCAATCCTGGAAACGGGAGCAGAAGAGGAGATTATCAGAAATGCAAAATCCGCGCTGGACTTCTATGATTTGGAATCCGATAAACTGAGCGCCGAAAACATCATGGATATTGTTATGTCGGCAAAGAATTGCATCAATAAGGGATTGAAGCTTGATCAGATTGCAAAAGGCAGATTCGACGAAACATCTTTTAAAGCTTCCAGCGAAGTCTATATGTACAGAAGCATCAGCGACGTGATCCGTTATGCTGCAAAAGGTGCAATCACCGGTGTATCCCTATGTTACATCAGAAATGAGAAAAACATCGATGAAAGCTACTTTGCGTTTTTGATCAGAAACGGTGAAAATCTTTATGTTTTATCTGACCGGCCAGTCTACAAATATCCGATCCAGAGAAACTTTTCAAGATGCCCCGGAAGAGACATGAGCAGGCGTATCGAAGGCAACTGGTTTCCTTATTCGTCACTTTCCGGAATTGATATAAGTGATCTGTGGGGCGGCAGCCGGTATGGTGTAAGCGAAACGGATACAGAATTATCTAATATCATAGAAGAAGATGCCGTAAGAGTAAGGATCGGTACTTTGAAATCCATGGATCAGTGCGAAGCCTTCTGGGCTGTATACATGTTCCAGCTGATCAAGGAAAAATTCTATGACGGAAAAGTATCCTGTCCGGAATTATCCTACTGCAAGGCAAATATTATCTGTCCCGGTCTGAAAGACAACGGAAGAAAAGAGATCGTTGCTGCCGGCACTATCCCATTAATTACCCTCACGACTCCGACTCTCGATGACACAAATGGGTTGGAATATGACAGTCATCCTTCACAGCATTTATACGATTATCTTATCGAGAGATATATTAATAAGATAAATCCAAAAATAATGGATCTCGTTGATGGAAGGGATAATGAATTTATGTTGCTTCCTGAAAATAGTAAAACAAATGACTGGAAAACAAAAATCATTCCGAGATACGAATCCATAAATCTAAACGACCTGCGGACGGAAAAGGAGCTTAAATACGAGCAGAGCTGGCTCGCCAGATACAATATTGCAAAAGCGATCGCAGACATGGAAGAAAAGGATTATGAACATAACCATAATTCTATAATAAGGACCATCACCGAGATGTTTGGGAGAAGTTTGAGAGAAACAATTCTTGCGGGTTTCCGCGACGAAATTCCCATGAAAAAAGGAACTTTTGATGCATTTTACGAAAATGGTCTTCGTCGTTATACGAAGGTATTTCACAAAGGGGAAAATAACTGGACAAAAGCTTATTATAAAAGCTATTTTACCGGCAAGAAACCTTCTGTGGTGTTGACGTTCCAGGCGAGAACGGCGGAAGAACTCGCAAAATTATGTAACGTTACGGTTTCGGAACTTCCTGAAGAACTCCGGCATTATAATTATGGTCTCTATCATTATGGAAATAATCTGCTCGACAACTATGATCCGATGGATTGGGCTGTTAAAGATCACTACAATGAGGAAGAATTTGTCTTTGCGGTGGTTTTGAGCGCAGACGAAACCTACGGCTGCCAGGACGAGGCCGGTGTTGTGAGAGATGCCTTCTGGAAAGGTGGATTGCCGAGATGTTACCAGAGAAGTCGTTTCATAAATGCGACAACAAAAAAAGCGACGGTAGAAAATGCTGTCGGTACTTGCAAAGGACAGAGCAGAGGTTCTGGTCTGTGTAAGAAATGCGAAAAGTGCAATTTTTATTGTAAATAACGAGGTCATATTTATTAACGCATAATTAGAAAAATCTCTCTTCGGAGAGATTTTTCTATATCCAAATTCTGACATATTAATAGAAATCAGAAAATAGGAGGAAGAAAAGTGAACTTTTTAAAGAAGATATTTTTGCCAAAACGCAAAAACACAAAGACTTTGTCACTTGACGAAGCTGCAAAAATATTAAAAGCAGATCCAAAATTTCTTGATAAATTCGAGGAAATGTACCGAAAGGCTGGTTCCTCCGAAATCGGCAGCGACAATCTTTTTGATATTAATGCAAAACAGGCCGCCGAAGAAAAAGAAGGTATTCTATCAAATGGATGCAGCCAGGATATCATTGACCGCATCGTCGATGAACTTCTCTCGCAGACCGTTGTGTGGAAATTTGATGGAAAGAGAGTAAACGGGACGCTTGATACAAAAAGCCTTCCTGAAACCGAGGTTAAAGTACTCAAGGAAGAATTGCTCAAAATTTCAAAAGATGTAAGACCTCAGTTTACAGGAACGTTTGTGGCAAAAGATATGAAAGAGTCAAGTAGCGAGATAGTATACCTTATGCTTCAGAAATATATGGAAGCAAAAGCAGCGGGAGACGAACAGAAAGCAGCTTCGTTTTATGGAATGTTCCGGCAGGGATTGGATATTTTGGATATGGATTCCGGACTCTATGATATGATCGGATGTAACAGAAATTCCATGGGTTATTGGCTGCCACAAATGATCCGACCAGTCCTAGACAGAGGATTTTTTAAAATCCCGGCAACAACAATCATTAAAGTGCCGCTTACATTACTTCAGCTCACGAGGCTGGATTATATGTCATTCAACAGAACGACACTGGATATCGTGGATGCATACTGCAGAAAAGCATTTGAATTGAGCGAAGATAAGGACTATTTTATCAAAACCGGAACCTATTCTTCCAAATTTGATTTTCGTAATGCGCATGTATGTGGTGCAAAAGAAGTGCGGGAATTGGGAGAATATTTGTTATTTATCCATTGGCAGGCGTTGCAGATGGCTGCTCCCACGACAATTCCGCATCCTATCTACGGTGTTTCTACCACAAATGAATGGGTGGTCCGTGAATTTATTCAGGATAAGGAAAATAATCCCACCATTTACAAAGGGCTGCCACTTCATACAGAATATCGCATATTCGTTGACTTTGACATAGACATGGTACTTGGCATTCATGCCTACTGGGACGCAGAAACAATGAAAAAACGTTTTGCACGTAATTCTAATATCCATGACCGGCATGATTATGTTATTTATTCTATGCATGAAAAAGAATTGTATCGGAAATATGTATCAAACAAAAGCCTTGTTGTGAAAGAAATCGAAGAACTGCTGCCGGACGTTAATTTAAGCGGTCAGTGGTCGATCGATGTGATGCAAAACGGAGATGAATTCTGGATCATTGATATGGCTGTGGCTTCAGAATCCGCGTTTTATAAAGAGACGGTAGCACCGGAACTCAGGAAGAAAGCAGAAGAGAACTGGATACCCAGCAATTCATAAGACTCCCTTTGATTATTTTTGACGCAATTAATCAGGATTTCGATATGAGAAGAACCGGATTTTATTCCGGTTCTTTTTGTGTGGAGTTTTTATATAATTCTATAATCTCTGTTACAGTTGTTATTGCTTTATGATATTTTTTAGCTAAAGAGTGTGCTTTTTCACCATTAATGTAATCCTCAATAATCTGCTCCGCAATCAATTCATCAGCCGTATATTTTTTACATAATTCGCTCAAATATTCTTTTATGCCGTTTTCTACATCTTCCCTGGAATATTTTCCATAGGCCGTCAATTGCTCGATGGGAATATTTTTTACAAAATATAGACGCGCAAAATTACTATTATCTATAGTGGAAGAAGTTTCTTCCATTTTCGCCGTAGCGGCCTTGTATTTTTTAATGCAATACTGGACAGTCGAAATACTACATGAATACTTTGCAGCCACTTCTTTATAAGTGCTGTTCGTATTGAGATATGCACAGGCAATCTCTATATCTTCTTTGTTTAAAAAATTTCTTGTTAAACTACAGTCCGTCTCCAACTCCTTATGTATATTTCTATAACTGCGGATTGCGCGCCACACGGTAGAAGCGGAACACCCTAATTTTTCCGCTATTTCATTGGCTGTATATTTTTTCTCAAAATACATTTCAATAATTTCATGTTCATTTATTCTATTAGGTTTTTGAGAAAAATAGCCTGGATGCTCTTGGTCGTATTTTTTAATATAATGTTGAACTGTCGAGATATTAATGTCATTTTCCTTCGCCAGTTGAGCCCATGTTTTTTCAGTTGTTCCATATTCTTCAGCTATTTTACAACAAAGCTTATCTAAAGCTTCTCTTTTGGCTTCAGTATAAGAGGAAATGCGATTAGTATAGCCATTTCTTGCTAAAGAAAAATGTGCCATAATCTGCTTTTTAAGATAAAGGTATTTAAAAGAGTTCGAAGAATCCGGTAATATTGAATTGAGATATTCTTCCATTTCTTCGATATGATATAATTTCGGTTCATTTTTCTTTTCCATATTATCCCTCTTTTTCTTTGATGCATTTCCATCATATCAATATTTAGCAAAAATGAAAAGTATAATTTGTCGAATATTTTTCATGTTATTGTCGTAAAACAAATAAAATAAGGGAATTTGATTAATACAAGAAAATCAAAATCGGTTTTTCCAACTCTTTTTCTTTCATATTAATATCATCAAAGAAAATCGGAGGTAAAAATTCATGACAAATAAAATTAACGAAAAAATGAAGGAACTGATTGGTAGATCTTCGTTTCTAGACTACCGCGAATTATGGTCTAAACTGGACCTGGAAAAGAAGATAAATTATATCGTAGACGGTGATTTTACTTATTCTCTGTCCGAGACAACAAAGGATATAATGCACGAACTCGGTTTATGGCAGGGCGAGATAATTGATGACTACGAGATTGAAAATTATATCAAAGAAGTTGAAAAAATTCGCATTCAGCTCAGTGAAATTGGAGGAGAAAGACCTTTTGCGAACATTGGTTGTTTTCTTCAGTTCATGGGTACGCAGAAAGGAATTGCGCTTGATTCTTGTCCCGTTATCGAAGTTATTATGTATGGACATCGGTACGGTTATGCTTTTTTGAACGAAAATAAGATCTATACGCTTGCTGATCTGCGTGAAAGACTGCTGAAAGATAGAGAAAATTTCAGTCTTGTATAGACGTGAAGAAAGGAGTGATTGTTATGCACGGAAGCGGCGGTCCTTTATTTTAACTTGAGACCTCCCGGGAATTTCTCGGGAGGTTTTGTTTTTATAAAAAATCTATCATAATAATAGTGAAAAAGAAATAAAAATATGTTGACAATGCTTCCGGTAGGTGTTATAGTATCAGTAGATGAACGGAGTGCCTGCCGCGAGTCTTAGATTTTCTATCTGAGATTAGCTGTTGGACTCCGTATTTTTATGCAAAATTTTTTAGAAAGGAAAAGAAAGACCATGATAGCAATGATTATGAAAAACAAACCTCAGTTCACACAGATGTCATTCGCACTGGAAACAGGGCTTGGTTTGGTGCGCTCTAATTATCATTATGGATGGGATCTTATTGTCGATAGTAAGCCGGAATGCAGTCTTTTTTCAGCGATTATAGCGTATCTCAGACAATTACATAATTCATTCAGTGGTTCTTTTCATAGCCGTTTCAAGCGGTCAGCAGATATCGGAACAGGCACCCGGTAGAACAGGAACCGCGCATAGATTGGAAATATGAAATCATGACCACTGGATTAAGAAATTGTCTTAGTTTAGTGGTCTTTTTAATTATATGGGGTATGGGACTGCAAGGGGTGGTCGCCTGTTTTGCAAACAGGAAAAACAGATGGGTTCGATTCCCATATGCTCCATTGATTTGGCCGATTCGACTAGAGGACGAGGTCACGGGAATTTCACTCCCGAGACGTGGGTTCGAATCCCGCATCGGTCGCTACGGAAATATCCGTAATACAACAAAACAGGGACTTATGGAACCAGGCACTCCGTTTGTCCCACATGCAGATGTCGTATAGCTGGCTAATACACTGGCTTGCCAAGTCAGAAATGCGGATTCGAGTTCCGTCATCTGCTCTTAAATTCTGAACCAGGCACTCAGGATTTATACAATATACGAAAGGACATTGAAAAAATATGGATAAACGATTTTATGGCGGTAAAGACGATACTGACTTTACCGAGCCTCGTAAGCTAACTTGGTAGAAGCGCTGGATTGAAGCTCCAGAGGATCGGATCGTAACCGAAACGAGGCATTATGGCTCCATCGCCTAGCTGGTTTATGGCACCTGCCTGTCACGCAGGAATAACACGGGTTCAAATCCCGTTGGAGTCGCTTATGTGTGTGTAGTGTCAGCGGATAGCACATCTGCCTTCCAAGCAGAAAGGGACGGTTCGAATCCGTTCACGCACTCTATTCTCGCATAGCTCAATCGGTAGAGCGTCCGGCTGTTAACCGGGATGTTGCAGGTTCAAGTCCTGCTGTGAGAGCTTAAGAAATGTAAAGGAGATGACTGATATGCCAGACTATTATTATATGGGAACTGAATATTATTAACGGCAGGTATGCAAAAGGCTGAAGCAAGCAGTCTGTAAAACTGCGACCCTCGTGGTAAACATTGTGAGTTCGACTCTCACCCTGCCGACTTTTGGGCGAATATCCCGTAATTGGCAGCGGTACTGTCTGTAAAACAGTTGGCTTCGGCTTCTGAAGGTTCAAGTCCTTCTTCGCCCACTTAAAATAAATATGCCTCGGTACGCAAATTGGCAAAGCGGCAGAGCTAAGGACTCTGTGATTGTTTATGGGTTCGACTCCCATTCGAGGTACTGTGATGTCCATGTGGCGCAATTGGCAGACGAACTGTCTTCAGATGGCAGAGGTTGGTGGTTCGAATCCACTCATGGGCACTGTATCGGGATGTGGCGCAATTGGTAGCGCGCGTGATTTGGGATCATGAGGCTGCAGGTTCGAGACCTGTCATTCCGACTGTATGCATCAGTGCCGCAACTGGCAGACGGGACCGGCTCAAATCCGGTTTTCTATGGGTTCGAATCCCTTCTGGTGCATTTTCTTTCCTGTAGAAAGAGTATAACAAATATAAAGGAGAAACAAGACTATGAGACGAATATCTATACCGAACCTTATTTCATAAGGGGTGGTAGCTCAGGGGTCAAGAGCAGCGGCCTTATAAGCCGTGTGTCGTGAGTTCGATTCTCACTCGCCCCATTTAGATAATATAGTATTGGTTTGTAGCTCAATGGTAGAGCGACCGGCTGTTAACCGGTAGGTTGTGGGTTCAAGTCCCACCATTCCAGCTATGGAGGCTGTGGCCGAGTTGGTTAGGCAGCAGATTGTGGCTCTGCGGAAGCAATTCCTACGTGGGTTCGAGCCCCACTGGTCTCCCTGAAATTAAATATGCCGCTGTAGCACAATGGTAATGCACCTGCTTTGTAATCAGGGGATTAAGGGTTCGAGTCCCTTCTGCGGCTTATAGGCGGTTAGGTTAGAGGTAAACCGTGCGGTTCTGAGCCGTGAGACACCCGTTCGATTCGGTTACCGCCTGCTATGCTCTCATAAGCTAATGGATAGACGGCAGGGCTACGAACTCTGTAGTTGGCGTTCGAGTCGCCATGGGAGCACTGTAAAATGCCTGTGTAGCTCTAATTGGCAGAGCGTCTATCTCGTAAGTAGAGGATTGCAAGTTCAAATCTTGTCACAGGCTTCATAAAAAATATTGTGGTGTATTTCAATGGTAGAAAGACCGTCTGATGAGCGGTTAACGACAGTCCGACTCTGTCCACCACAACTATGCTGATGTAGCTCAACTGGGAGAGCATATGCCTTACAAGCATGGGGGTACAGGTTCGAGTCCTGTTATCAGCATTTGCGGGTGAGTGGAACGGATTTACCATGCAGGGCTCATAACCCTTGCGATACCAGGCTTCGACTCCTGGACCCGCTACTCCAGGGTAGTATAGCGGCGAGTACGGCCGGTTCATACCCGGCAAACGCAGGTTCAAATCCTGTCCTTGGGATTGAAAATCTTTATAATAAAGGAGAAATAATCATGAAACGAAAACAGTTATGCAAGCGATTATCAAAGTTATAATGTATGCATCCGTCGCCTAATTGGTATGGCACCAGACTTTTAATCTGGCGGAATTACTTTCCATGCGAGTTCGAGTCTCGTCGGGTGCACTGATACCGCATGTGTATCCACGGGTATGTAACTCAAGTGGCAGAGTATCGGCCTCTTAAGCCGAAGGTTGCAGGATCATGGCCTGTCATACCCATTATGCGCCAATAGCCCAATCGGCAGAGGCACAGGGTTTAAGCCCCTGTTAGTATCGGTTCGAATCCGATTTGGCGTATTTTCCAGTTTTTATGCAGATACAGAAAAATTGCAGGAAGGAGTAAATAATTATGCATAACGTAAACAGATGTAGCAGACAATCCAATAGTTCGTGGTCAGAGAGTAGACATGATAAGAAGATGTACTGCTTTATTTGTTGATGCAAAAATTTTCGCATAACAAAATTACCGGCATTCTCTGCAGCATCTTCTGATAAAAAGTTTATCAAAAGAGGCTGTTTTTTATTGTTCATTATTATGGGTGCGTGGCTCAACTGGTACAGCAACGGTCTCCAAAACCGTGATTGTCTGGGGGTTCGAATCCCTCCGCACCTGCTAAAAAATATCAGAAAGGAGCAACGTGATCATGAGTAAGAAACATTACAGTGAAAACTGGATTTCGCCATCACACGGTGAGCTTATGATACAGGAAATTCCAAAATATATAAAGGCTTACTATGAAAGAATGAAAGAGTATGGTACCGGTATTCATATTACGATCGGTACGGATTCGCAGAATTTTGATTATACGAAAGAAGTAAGTGTAATTGCTGTGATCTGTGAAGGACACGGCGGTATTTTCTTTTATAAGATTAACACACGTGACCGTATTTCAGATGTAAGAACAAAACTTCGTGTGGAAACCGGCGATTCACTTGAAATAGCAGAACAGCTTATTACAATATTTGAGACAACGGAATATGAAGACGTATTTTTGAACACAGAGTTTTCTATTCATATTGATGCTGGTTATTCTGAACATGGTAAGACGAAGGAATTGATTCCTGAGCTCATAGGCTGGGTCACTTCAATGGGTTTTGAGGCAAAGGTTAAGCCGGAGTCTTATGTTGCATCCGGAATTGCTGATAAAATTTCAAAATGATAAAGGCTCTTGTTAAAGAGCCTGATATGGAGCGGTGCCTCAATTGGTACAGGACCCGGTTGGAAGCCGGACATGTCGTGTCAATCCACGCTTTGAGGGTTCAAGTCCCTCCCGTTCCGCTTTTGCTGTGATGGCTCAACTGGTACAGCACCGGCCTTGAAATCCGGCATGTCGGGTGAGATTCCCGCTTTCAGGGTTCGAATCCCTGTCACAGCGTTAAGTCCCCATAGTCTAGCGGTCAAGGACATCTGCCTCTCACGCAGGGAACGGCAGTTCAAATCTGCCTGGGGATATTTTATACGGGCATAGTCTAATTGGATAAAACAACGGTCTTCTAAATCGTACTTTGCGGGTTCGAGTCCCGCTGTCCGTAGTATTATGGCATCGTGGTCGAGTGGTCTAAGGCGCCTGTCTGCAAAACAGGTTTTATCGTGGGTTCGAATCCCACCGATGTCTTTGCATTTAAGCTGTGCGAAGCAGATTAGTCACCTGTTTCTATTCAGTGTATATGCAAAAAGCCCGTGCTAAACGGTATTTCAGTCGAAATTGACTAACGGCTGCGGTATTCGTGATAAACCTGCCAATCTGCGGGGCACAGGAGTCTGCCAGTGTGGCTCAAGTGGTACAGCACCTGCTTCGAACACAGGCAAGCCGGCATTTATGTCGACGTACAGGTTCGAGTCCTGTCACTGGCGTTTTTTAGCCCATTAGCATAGCGGTCAATGCACTGGGCCTTGACCCCAGGGACTGCGGTTCGAATCCGCAATGGGCCGTTTATATTTCTTGCCGTGGTGGCTCAAATGGTACAGCAGTGGATTGCTAATCCACCATCTCGGAGTAAAATCCGGTTTCGGGGTTCGACTCCCCGCCACGGCGTTAATATTTATAATAATATTCCAAACCTTCCGGATAACTTCCGGAAGGCTTTTTCTTTCATATTAAATATATCAAAATAGATAAATGGAGGAAAATATTATGGGACAGAGATCGCAGATTTTTGTACGCTATCAGGAAACAGACGGGCCCCGCAAACTGGTGGCAAGATATTATGGCTGGAATTACGGAGAACGCATGATCAGCCGCGCAAGACACACAATGGAATGGCTGAAAGAAAACTATGAGCTTATATCTTTCTATGCAGAAAAAATACCGAGAATTCTCGACACAAATTTCGATATGAGAGACTGTGTGATCAGCAGTGATATTCTGAAAGAGTACCAGGAATTATATGGTCCGGAGGATTCTCTTAACGACGTTTTGTTTTACGGGCAGGATAATAATGATGGAAGATTGCTGATCGATATCGATAATGCCGGGAACATCAAGTATGCGTTTCTTACCTCGGAAAGCGATACTCCGTTATCACCAGTAGAGTACATGGAGTGGGATATCGGTTTTGACTGGAATAAAGTGTCAGAATGCAACAGCAAAGAAGCCATTCAGACCTGTAAATGTAATATCAGTAAAATCGATATAATGGCAGATTTGATGACCGAAAAAGAGGTACAGGAATTTATTTCTACGGATTACAGCGGCAGTCTTCCTCAAAAGCCGAAAACAAACTGGATCGTGGCCATTGCAGATATACTTACCGGAAACGGAAGCAATGCTATCTGGTGTGACGACGACAGACAGATCCTTGTAGCAGCGGAAGAAGCAGCAAATGCCGTAGCCGACCTCATTGAAGCTTTTTATCGATCTCAGGGAGAAGAGATTTGCGTAAATACTGGATATTATGACCCGGAAGAAGATGAAAGGAATGGAGAAAAAGACAAACATACCGGATGGTGGTATGTTAATGTTAATTGAGGAAAAATATGAAAGTATATCTAAAAACAAGAAAGGGATATTTGTGGTTCACTAAAACTTCTGTCGAGGTAGTCGCAGATAAGAACCGGGCTACACAGGTTGAACTTAAGGATGCAAAAGATACTAAGGATACGATTTATTCTATGAATCCTTACATCGGTATAATTACGACAGAAGTGGCAAAATAATCACAAGGAGATAGAAATTAAATTTGATTAAATGAGAATTAAAGGCGGTTGCTGCTGAAAGAACATTTCGGATGTATATGGATGCTATAAAGCAGAATCCAGAGCAAATAATGAAAGGAAAATAGGAGGAAATAGATATGACAAAAATTGAAATCGATGACGCATTGGATAAAATTTCCGCTTCATTGGAATCTTGTCCGATATGTAAAGGGAAAGCAGAAATTTTAGCAATGCACGCTACTCTAAAAGAAGTTGTTATTGACTCCATTGGTTGTAGAAAATGTCATCTTGCAGTTGAAAGAAAATGGCGTTTGGCGGAAAACGACAAACTGTTTGTAAACGCACTACTACAATAGTTAATCCCATACATATATGGAATCAAAGAGTTAGTGAAGTTAATGATTAGTGAAATTTTCCCATTCTATGTGACTATCTTCAAATCTTTGAATAGAAAAGGAGAAATAACAAAACAACAAAAGTAGCCGGAAACACCTATTATCATTGCTATATACACTTAAAGATTTACTGTTTTATTCTTAAAAAGTAGAATTATTGTGGCGTTAATTCTGAACATATTACGGAGTATTTGTGGATGATGGAAGAAATGATGATTAATAATGATTTAGAAAAACAATATTATCTTTAGCCATGTTTTTCAATGAAAATTCTAAAAAACAAAATCAGGTGCTTTTAAATAAGTTATATAAAATATTTGATAAAAGTGAAAGTTGAAATATCACAAGGAGAGAATCATTAAATGTCAAAGAAAATGAAATATAATCCGAAGGATTTCACGATCGAGATCTGCCCGTGGTGCGGAAAAGAGCAGGTGATCTACGCAAAAGGTATCACAAGATGTCTTTGTGGCAAGCCGCTCGCTCCATGCAGTATGTGCGAAAGCTGCAATTACAAATATTGCGATTACGGCTGCAACGGCACAGACACAGATGCCGAAAAGCAAGTAGATCACGAAACTCTTCCGGAAGAAGACCAGAAAATTTTATATGAAAAATTATAAGAAAGCAGCCCTTGCGGCTGTTTTTTTTCTTACTGTTTTCTTTCATAATAATTTCATAAAAGAGAAAAATGGAGGAAGAGTACATTTATGATGAATGAAGAGATTAATTTTTACAGAGGGCTTGCAACCGAAATTAAACCGGAAGGATTCAGATGTTTTCTGCATCTAAGCGAAACATCCGAATGGCTGTATGTAATTACACCCAATAATTCCTGGATATCAATTGATTTTGAGTCAGATGGGCTTAATATCGTATATCATTATGAGCCTTCCCGCGAATTCGGACAGGGATGTCGATGTAATGAGAATCCGCTTCATGAAATTACAGCAGAAACGCTTCTGAAAGCAGAGAGATTCGGTAAGAGTTTCGGTCACAGAGGCTGGATTAATGTCCCGGACAGATACGACGGCGGCATGCACAGAGAAATCGTCTGGAGAGCGCCGAAGCATCATGAGAATGCTTATAAAGCAATGATGCAGAGCTGGTGTGCGAAGCAGCTGATTGAATTATAAGAAACGGCGCCTTGAGGGCGCTTTTCTTATGCAGAAATTTGCGATGCTGCTTTCACTGTGGTAAAATGTTTGTATAAAGGAGATATTTTACTGGATATTGACGGAGTTTTGAATAAAGAAACATAATAATCTGTATCTGGTTGATTGCAAAACCGGATTAACAGCCGCAGATGCCAAGAAAATACGTAAGATATTAAGCAAGATGCAAATTCATTCAAAAATATTCTGTGCAGAAATTTGACATCATATTTTTATCTGTTATAATAGCATTAACGACAGGGAAACCGAAATCCCCACAGAGGGGTGTCGCACAAGTCCCCACAGAGGGGCAATTATAATCTCCTGGATTGTATAATTCAGGAGATTTTGTATCTTTATGAGTTATTTTTCTTTCATAATATATGTAATTAAGATAGAAGGAGGAGCCGAAAAATGAAGAAATACCGCATCAGCAAGGAGCTGAGAAATTATATTTTCCTTGTGCTTAAAAAGCAAGGTATTCCGTACAAATTGACCAGGGACGACTCAGGACAGAATTTTGTGGAAGTTCCTTTAAGCGGGGAGCGTTTTCATAAAGTGGTGCTCCGAGCCAAATGCGAAAAACTTACTTCGGAAAAAGGCGTCTGCCACTTAACGAAGGAAGAGGCCGCTGATCCCCTTTTTGTACAGGCAATACTTCCCGACGGAGGGGCTTTTGTGACACTGGGAAAATAAATTGCTTTTATTTAGCTGATGCGCTGTGCATCAGCTTTTTTATTGCCCACAGAGGGCGGAAAGGATACAACCGATGTACAACATTACACAAGAAATCGAAGAAATCTTGGATTCGGTTATTTTTGACGCATCTCATGAACTCAAGGGACATTGTTTGTTTGAACATGTCATTTCCGATAGGGATTTGAGACTGAAACTCAAATACATGAGGAGAGCCCAGTACGGCGAAATCGTCATCGCAAGCCGTTTCTTTTCGAAAGAGCAGGCAAGAAAGGTCATCTATATGCTGCTTAAGAAAAATGAGAGCGCGATAATAACGTGGCGAAAGGAATTAGATGAGCCGTATCTGGAAATTGAGGGTAACTTCAGAGAAGCTATAGGGGAAGGAATCGCTAAAAACACTGACTTCAACAATCTTTTTCCTTTACATCGATTGAGAGTTGTTCTTGTAAAAGGAGACAGCATTGGACGGGCATTTTATATCAAAACCGCCTATCCAACAAACTCAATTTTGGACAACAGCATTATCTATGACGCTATGGACGAATGGGCGGGAAAAAAGAAATAACTATAAGCCTTCCGGAAACTTCCGGAGGGCTTTTTCTATCATAATAAAATTATCAAAGAGAAAAATGGAGGAAAATAAGTATGATCTACAACAACGGAACAGTAAGCGTACACAAAAGTTACATAAATAGTCTGCTTTTTGCAGCAACGAGATCCGGCTTAGTAGAAGATGGCTTAAAAGCAAAAGGTATGATCCGTGAATCCAAAAACGAAGCACTTCTTGAACTGGATGATTATTACAGCGTTGGTATAGACGGCTGCATTGAGGAACAGTTACAAAGAGCAGTTGATATTCTCGCTGATCTAAAAATCAGGACCAAAGTGCAGATAGATTTCTACGGTGACGGAGGAGATGCCGACATTGAAGGGCGTTATATCCTCGAGAAAAAATCTTCAAAGCTACGGATCTTATCAACTGATGAAATGGCAGTTATGGACGCATCTGACAGATCCTTGATTGAAGAACTGATCGACAGAGGATACAAGGTAACAAAAATCGAAGCAGAGCCCGCCGTTTATGAAAGTGACGACGACGCTTCCTATATCAAGTGTCCTCATTGCGGAGAAACACTCGACACAAATGATATTTACCGTGATATGAGACCGGCGTTTTGTTCTAAATGCGGCTGTAAAATTAAATACTAAAAGGAGAAAATAAGATGAAATTTAATTCAGCAGAAGGAATGTATCATTATCTTTGTAATAACGGAGATTTATATAATCCCGCAAATGAGACATATATGTTCCAGTACAACGAAGACGGCGCAATTTGTTACTGTAGTATTTCAGAAGACAATGCTGCCGAACTCGCTGTAAAAAGCATAGAAGACGGAGAATACTGGGGTGCATATCTCGGAGCCGGAGGACATATCTACGAAGCAGAGGAAGCTTTAGAAATCTGCAATGATTATGCAGATGAAAACTGGGTTAACTGCCGTGAATACGCAGCTGATGTCCTGAAAGAAAAATTCAAAGAAAAATATCATTATAAGTTCAGCTGTGCCGATCTGACTTCCGATACGCTCGATGGACTTAGAAATCATTGGATGCCGGATCTGCTCGAAAACGGCGATCCGATCAGAGGTACAGCGGTATTCGAGAGCGGATACATCGATATTGAACTGAACATTCACAGCATTGCGCAGACGACACTGGATGATGCGGAAAGAGAAAATTACACACCTGTCTGCAGTTATTTCTGCTGTGTAAAACACGGAGACAGTGACGACGACTGGGAATCTTTCGATTATATTGATGCGCCGGTAAATGTTGACTGGAAGACAGATAATTGGAAAGAACAGCTGGAAAAAGACATGGTTGTAACTCTTTATAAATATGCTTTTGAAAAGGGTTTGAGTTTCGATCATGCAAACTAAAGGAGACAGATATCTTTATGCGGTATCGAGAGAAAGGAAAGAGCAATGATTTATATTACAGGAGATATTCATGGAGATCCCAGACGTCTTTCTATGGAATGTTTTCCCGAGCAGAAAGAAATGACGAAAGATGATTATGTCATTATTTGCGGAGATTTTGGACTGGTATGGGATCAAACAGAAAATAAGAATGAAAAGTACTGGTTAAATTGGTTACAGAATAAACCATTTACTACGCTTTTTGTAGATGGCAATCATGAAAATCACAACAGATTAGATGCAATGCCGGTATCGGAATGGAACGGTGGGAAAGTACATTTTGTACGTCCAAATGTCATTCATCTAATGAGAGGGCAGGTTTTTACGTTGCAAGGGCAAACGTACTTTACTTTTGGAGGAGCATCTTCACATGATATTTCAGGGGGGATTTTAAATCCGGAAGACTATAAATTAGGAGTGCAAGATCCTGATTTTAAAAGAATGTATAAAAGGATGCAGGGTAATCCATTACCTTTTCGTATTAAAAATATTTCCTGGTGGGAGAGAGAACTCCCAAACAAATCAGAAATGCAGGAAGGCTTAGAAAATCTAAAGAAATATAATAATAAAGTGGATTTCATTATTACACACAGCCCCTGTACCAGTGATTTGTTTCTGTTGGGGGGAGCAGTTTTTTACGATACGGATATCCTTACGAACTATTTGGAAGAAGTGCGAACAATCGTAGATTACCAAAAATGGTATTTTGGACATATGCATATCAATAAACAACCTAATTTGCAGGATTTATGTCTATATGAGCAAATATTGATGGCACCTGATAAAAATTATGTTTATCAATTTCCGGAGGAAGAAAGATAATGAGCTATCACTACCCCGATAAGGTGGAATTAAAAAAATGCCCGACGGCAAGATGATGTGGTATCATCGCTAATTAATTTTAAGCTCCCTCCGGGGAGCTTTTTCGTACAAAAAAAGAATATTTGTACATTGTTTTCTATCATATTAATATCAGCAATTAAGAGAAAAGGAGAAAAGGAAATGAAAAATACGCAGAATACAGTACATGGTTTTAAAGTTTTTAATCCAGACTGGACATGTTCCCCTAACGGCAACACTAAACAGTACTTTTCTTCCAATGTACCGGAATTAGAACCAATTAATTTTAAGCTCCCTCCGGGGAGCTTTTTTAATTTTGCCGAAGGCAAAAATAAAGAAAAGCTGCGAAAAAGCAGTAAAAAACTGGTATAAGATTCCAAACATTATTTTCTTTCATATTAATTTTATCAATATAGAAAGGTGGAGAAAAATGGAAAAATTAACTACGGAAAATGAAAAATATGAAAAAATGTGGTTTGAACACGCAAAACGAATGCACAACGGGCTTAAAAATGTCAAAGGAATCATTCGTGATGCAGATACTATTCTCGATGACATTATGGGAAGTCATTGGGATGAATTTCATGAACAAAGCGGTGTTGCCGATGAATTATTTTCCATTTATGAACAGGCAGCTGACAAAAATACATTCAGACAAATGTTCAAGCTGTTTGTTGGATGCGAATTCGATGAATATTGCCAGGATTGTGTTGACGTAATGGAAAAGTATGAGGCGGCTATTTACAACAAAAAAGGAGAGCAAAATGAGACAGATTATTAATTTTATCGACAGAGACGTAGATGGTAACGGAACCAACGTGGAAACACTGATCCAGGTAGAAGGAAAAACTCCGATCACGGCCGGAGTTATCCAGAGAACAAAGGAGGCCATCGGAAAATACAAGAAAGAATGCGAAGGCAACTGGACTACCGATGACGTAGTTGAAGAAGCCTGTCTGCATCTGGAAAATGAGGGATATATGTGCGATACCATTACTCCTGATGAAGTAATAGAGTTTTAAGAGAAGGCCCTCCGGGGCTTTTTCTTTTATCCACAAATTTCCTTCATATTAATATCATAAAACAAAGAAATCAGGAGAAAAAAATGAAAACAGAACGAAATAAGCAAATAGAACGGACAGAAAAGTTTTTGAACGAAAGGTGGTATATCGCAAATATGCCGGACGCAAGACCACAGGACGTAAGTTACTATAACGGAGCCCTTAAAGCGCTGGAAATGGCGGGGTATGAGTGGAAACGCGAAGACGGCAAGCATACGGTAAGGAGAGCGGTTACTGAAAAATATCAATCCTTATTATAGATTAAAACGGAGGAAAGTAATGATTACAAAAATCAACTACGTCGCAAATGATGGAAAAGAATTTAATACTGCAGCCGAGTGTCTTGAATACGAAAAAATGATGTTAAATAATTTTAAAAGAGCAATGGTAGAACTTGATGTTAAATTATGGGAGAGATATTATCCGGAACAAAAAGGCCAGCCGAATCCTGAATTATACCAAGCCGTAGATTGGCTCAGGGCGGATATAGAACATATTATGCTCGATTTTCCGGACAGCCGAGAGGATATTCTTAATCTAATCAGAATAAATAAATATGGAAAAGAAATCCTTAAAGAAATCGCTCTGAATAAGATCGATAGGAATGTTGAGATCAGATCGGATTTTGCGTTTGCCTTGAAATCAGTGAAATCAGGTAGCGATCTTTCTTCCGATCTTCGTTGGAACTTATCTAACAAAGACATTTGTAAACTCGCAGAACTCCACAAGAAGAATAGATATCGCAAAAAGATAGAAAGTCTTTTGACGAACTGTAATTTTCATTACGAATGCGGGAAATTCATAAATGGTGAATATGACGAATTTATACAATAATTAAAAAGGAGAAAACATATGAAAGCTATGCTGATTTGGTCCGATGGACATTCATTAAATTACACAATTTTTGACGATAAGGACGATAAAACAGGTTTTGAACGCGCACAGGAACAGATGTTTAAGGAATATGATGAAAGGAACGCTAGCGGAGCTAAAGCTGATATTGAGCTCGGAGCCTGTAAAGCTGCAACCTTTTGCAATTATGTGGCAGATGGCGCTGATAGTTGCATCTGGCAGATCGTAGAATTTCCTGATGATTATCCTTTGCTGGCAGCAATCACGAGTTATTCCGATGCATGCGAAACGCTCGGTGTAATGGTTGATGTGGTGGAAGATTTCCTCGAAGAAAAAGGAATCACGAAAGAGGATATCCCGAATGACGAAAGGGAAGATGATCCGGACGCTGCTATTATTTACGGCAGCGATTACGATGAGCTTGCAGATAAATTTGCAAATATTATCGGGATCAGCCGCAATGCGGAAGATTATGAAAATTAACTTGAAAGGAACTGGAAACAGTTCCTTTTTATATGCAGAATTTTTAGAAAAACGCTCTTTCTTTCATAATAATTATAGAGCACAAAACGAAAGAGAGGAGATTTATGTATACATCAGATCATGCAAGAGACCGCATTCAGGAACGATGCGGAATCAACAAAGCAAGCTGTGACCGCATTGCCAAAATAGCGTTCGATAACGGTTTGACGCACGCCGAAGCAACCGGACAGTTAAAAGCTTATATTACGAAAACATTTTGCCGCAATGAATCCGCTAACAACATTCGGATCTATGCGGAAAAAGTTTGGATATTCGCCAATCTGGAACTTGTGACGGTATTTGCATTGCCCAACAACTTGAAATCGCAGGCGAATAAGCAGTTGGAAAGAAAGAAAAAGAACGTAAGAGGGAAAAAGAATGGATACTACTACAGAAAAGGAAAATTTGCTTCAGGAATATTTCCGGAGGAAGAATCCAGAGCTGGAATCGAAGATTGTTGAAAAATATCTGCCGTATGCGAGAATGCTCGCGTATAACCAGGCAGAAAAAGCCGGAAAATTAGGTGATTTCGACAATATTTACGGTGATGCGGCACTTGGATTATTAAATGCGATAAGAAACTATGATCCGCAGGAAGGCGTAAAATTCGAGACATACGCTACTTATAAGATACGCGGAGCCATTCTTGACGGTGTCCGCAAAAATGACTGGATTCCGCGTACCGCCCATCAAAAACAAAAAGCCGTTAATGAGGTTCGCGAAAAACTACGCATCGAACTCGGAAGAGTGCCGTTTATGGAAGAAATCGCGGATGCCCTGAATATGAGCATCAATGAATACCGAAAAATGCTCGCGGAAAATTCCGTCAATACCATACAATCGCTTGACGCACATCTGGAAGAAAACGGAGATTCCGACTTTTCTGCCACCACTTTATCAAAACTTCCGGATCCGGAAAAAGAGGCGGAGAAAAAGGAACTGGCAAAAAACTGGACGAAACACTGGAAAACTTTCGGAAAGGGAGCGCCTGGTCATTCAGTTATATTACTACGAAGAATTATCGTTTATTGAGATAGCGGATGTACTTGGTGTTTCCCAACCGAGAGTTTCACAGCTGCATACCCGCGCTTTGGGTAAAATGCGGCCGAATATGGGAAAATATATGGAATTATTTGTGTAATATTTTTTGTTCGGGAAAAGCGAAGGCGACTATTGCATAGAATCGTCTTTTTAAGTGATTCTTCCAAAATATTCTATCATCACATTCAAAATTCCGATTCAGTCGGAGATGTATCGCAATTATAAAAAGAGTCTCATTTGAGACTCTTTTTCTGTGCAGAAAAATTCAAACTTCATTAAATCTGTCATAATATATGAGAAGGAGTAATTATTTTACTACGTAAAATAGGAGATAAGTATGATTACTACAATTATTACAATAGTTGCGGTTATTCTTTTTATGTTCTTTATGTGCATTATGAGCCTTGGGGTTATTGAGGATAAACCAGTATTAGTATTTGGTGGGATTATTTTGGCACTGTTATTATATGTTGGAATAGCAGCGTATCCCCAATCTGATATGCTAACGGAACCGGTAGTTACAAAGCCAATAGCAGAAAGCTTCCAGTCTTTAGACTGTGAGGATGAATGCGTCTTTCTGTGCAGAAATCTGCACAGAACATAAAATCTGTCATAATACTTATATAAGGAGTATTTATGGCAGAATCATATGTTTTGACGCTAAAACTGAATACTTCTCCTGAACAGGATGTATGGCTGGGCCACACTTTCCGGTGCGGCCAGCAGATCTATAACGTTCTCGTGCGGCACTGCAGAAAGCAGCTTCGGAAGCTGATACAGGATCCGGAATACCGCAAGATTCTGGATGTACGAAAGGAATCCAGTTTATCGAAAGCCGACAAGAGCCGCATCAATATGAAGCTTGCGGTGATCCGCAGGGACTACGGACTCAGCGAATACCAGCTGCATGCATATGTTTCCGTGCAACAGCACCGGTTCCGGAAATATATTGATTCCATGACTGCCCAGAAGATCACTTCTTCCGTGTGGCGGTCTGCGGAAAAATATCTTTTCGATAACGGTAAATGCATCCACTTCAAAAGATACGATGATCTTGATTCCCTTGAAGGAAAATCCAATGCTTCGGGCATGAGATTCCGTGGCGGCCGTCTTTACTGGCTCGGACAGGTGATCCAGCCGCAGATCCGGACGGATTATGACAGGGAAGCACTCAGATCCCGTGTGAAATACTGCCGTATCCGGAGAAAGCCCGTAGGTACAAAATATCACTACTACTTGCAGCTGATCCTGGAAGGGAAGCCTCCGGTGAAGCACCCAGTCGGCCATGGAACTGCCGGTCTGGATATCGGGACTTCCACGGCGGCTGTCGTAACCGGGGATTCCTGCAGACTGACAGTGCTCGGTTCTGATGCCAAAGACCGTTCTGCGCAGATCAGACGGATCCAGAGAGCCATGGACCGGAGCAGACGTGCCACGAATCCGGACAATTATCTTCCGGATGGCACTGTCCGCAAGGGCGCAAAGAAATGGATCTGGTCGGAGCATTATAAGAAGCTTCAGTTTCGCAAGAAGTCCCTGGAACGCCGATATGCCGATGCGGTAAATGCCGGCCACCACCGGCTTTCAAATGAGATCGCTTCGAAGGCAGACACCGTGTACGTGGAAAAGATGTCATTTAACGGTCTTGCACGGAAATCAAAATCTGCTACGAAGAAAGCTGATGGTCGGTTCCGGAGCAGGAAGCGGTTTGGAAAGTCCATAGGTAACCATGCACCGGCCGTATTCCTGAATATCCTTGGAAACCGGCTTGCTTCCGGCGGCGGGCAGTTAATTAAGATCGATACCATCAGCTTCCGGGCAAGCCAGTACAATCATGTGACAGATGACTACGTCCGGAAGAAGCTGTCCTGCCGGGGAAATTTTATTGACGGCCACTACATACAGAGAGATTTATATTCGGCGTTCCTGCTAAAGAACAGTAATGACACCGGTACGGCTGCCGACAGACAGAAATGTATCGACGCCTTCCCCATGTTCCTGATAACACATGATGCCTGCATGGACGCGCTCCTTGCAGAGAACAAGAAATATCCTTCGAGCTTCGGTCTTCGGAGCTATGAACGCTATAAATGCAACTGTTGATCATACAAACGGGTTCGACAGGATCCGGCCGCGTGAAGCACTCATCGGGGTGTTTGCGGCGAAAATCCAGTCAGTATACCACAGCTATAACTGACATGGTTCTGCATAAAGAAATCCGGTCCCCTGATCATAATGATCAGAAAACCGGATTCATGTAAGAGTCGTTAAGTGATGCTGTTAAGTATTTGGAACCTGCCAGTCTTTAGACTGTGCAGAGCTGTCAGAAAGACAGTAGAAACAGAATCTACAACAACGGAAACTGACATGTCGTATGCGTGGAATCCTTAAATATGCGTGCCATGGCAAACAAAGGTTTCGGTAACGGTAAAGCCACCCTGGATAACGGATATGGCATGTTTCTGTCCATGCTCGAATACAAACTTGCCAATAGAAACAAGTATCTTGTCAAGGTCGATAAATGGTTTCCGTCATCCCAGATCTGTCACTGCTGCGGTTCCCTGCATCCGGAAATGAAGAATCTTTCGATTCGTACCATGAAATGCGACTGTGGCATGACAATGGGCCGGGACAGAAATGCCGCTATCAATATCCTGTAGGAAGGTCTGCGGACACTGAAAGTGGCAGCATAAATTAAATATTTCATAGTAGGGATGGAATAGCCCAAATTCATACGCCTGTGGACATTGTGTAAGACGTTGATTGCGTATATCGTGATCCATGCAGCGGTGGTCGAATCAGTAAGCTCCGACTTCTATAAGTCGGGGTAGTTCACCACAAAAATTTCCATGCAGAAATTTGTATTCTTTTGAATATGTGTTATAATGAATTTATCAAATGGATCATAACTAAACAACATAACATATACTTGGAGGTAATCAAATGAAAAAGAGAGTATTAACAATGATCCTTGCTGGGATCATGATCATGTCTATGACAGCCTGTGGTAATAAGGACATAGAAGTAGCAACTACCGAAACGGTCGTTGAAACCACTGAGACAACTGAAGAAAGCAGTATCGAAGGGACTAAGGAAAATAAGCCGGTTAATACTGCGGAAGCAGTAGATGCCACGCAGTCAACAATTACCGCTGCAACGACAGCAAACCCTGCAGCAACTCCGAAGACAGCAACTCCGAAGACAACAACAGCTTCGAATAGTACTGGAAAAACAGGTAGCACAGCATCTGTTTCGAATACGACTACAGCAAACACAAAAACGGAAGCAACAGCAAAGCCTGGATCTACGGCAAAGCCCACTTCGACAGCAAAACCGAAAGCGACTACCAAGCCTGCGGAAACGGCAAAACCGACAGTAACCCCTCAGCCCACAGCCAAACCTGCTGCAACCGCAACTCCACAGCCTGCGTGTGCTCATGAACATAAGAAATATGAGACAGCCGTTGAAGCGAATTGTCAGCATGATGGATACGATAATATCTATTGTACTGATTGCGGGGCTTTCTTAGGAACGAATTACCATCCTCAGGGCAGCCATGGTAGTACAACCAGACATACTACAACGGAACCCACATGTACTTCTGGCGGCTGGTGGGAAGAAACCTGCGACTTGTGTGGAGCTGTAATCAATAGTGGATCCATTGATTCTCTTGGATGCGTAGATAATGGTGATGGCTGGTGCAGTCGCTGCGGAGCCGAATTAAGAGATCATTCTCAGCCCGATGTTCCTTCCGTTGATGATGTATTAAAGGATCTCTATGGTGATACTCCCACACCAGCTCCTAATACGGAATCTGAGGCAAATGGTTCCGACACGTCTACCACAAGTGAAGAAAATAGCGTAGACACATCTGATAACACAATTGAATAAAATAATATTTAAAAAGAGTCTCTTTTTGGGGACTCTTTTTTATGTAGATTTTCCATTCTTTCAATTTTTCTGTCATATTAATTAAGAGATGATTTTAATAAGAAAGGAGAATCGGTATGGGAAAACTTAAGACTAAATTGCTTTTTCCGTTACTGGCTGCAGGTATTTTAATGAGTGGAATTACTGTCTCTGCAAATACCGGAATTGAAAGATCATATACGAATGAAGCTTTTACCTTAGATCGATATAATAAAAATATCTATGAAGGTAAAATGGGAGAAGAGGTATATTTCAGGCCCGTTACTTTGACAAAGACAGAAAAAGGTCAACATTTGTATGCAGCTGAATACACGGGAAATGTGTCAATTTCAAAATGGACAATAGAATATCCTGAACATTATTGTATTCACGCATCTTATCCAAACGGAAATGAATGGATGGGATTTTCCTTTGGCAGACAATCATGCAAAACAACAAAATGCCAACCCGGCTGGATAGCCACATGCGCTAAATGTGGAAGAGAAATAGTTATCCTTTTTTATGCATCAAAAGATACTATTAGTCAATTAAAAACTTTATCAACTGGCGATTGTTATGTATCAAATTGCGTTGACCCAAAATGTAATAATCTGGAGACAGCTACGTATATTAGCCATAAGTGTGATGAAGTATCATGGAACAAATATATCATCCAATATGTTGGAAATGGAGCTAATGGAGGATATATTTCTGATAGTTTCCATTATTATAATAATTACACGACTTACGAAGGACAAACAGTTACTCCGCAAAAAAAGTTATCCGTAAATACTTTTTATAGAACAGGATATGTCTTTACTGGGTGGAATACAAAACCTGATGGAAGCGGCGTTACTTTGGCTGATGAAGAAGATTTCCTTATCGTTCAAGATAAATTGGGCCTCAATGTTAAAAACAATAACACAAGAGTTAAAGTATATGCCCAGTGGAAACCTGCATATTCTACTTTGAATATCGATCCTAATGGCGGATCATACAATGGAGAAACAACCATTACACAACGTTTTCGTACTGTTTATTCGCTTGATCCAAATAAATTGACACCACCTGCTGGATCAATAGTTACATATGATACACAAGGTGGAAATAAGATTGAGCCAACGCACACAACAACTCATTTTTCCGGATGGACATTTACTGATCCATTACATGGTGTATTTGTTTCTGCGTCAAATCGCTACGCTTTTGGATTGTACGATGCTAATAATATTTTTTCAGAAACAAAATCTGTCTGGTATGATGGATGTATTGATACAGCTATAGCACAATATGCCGGCGATAGCTTTAAACTTCCAGAGGCAACCTATCCGAATGGAAATGATCCAACGGATCAGAAAAGATTCGGGGGATGGTATGCCGACCCTGAATGTAAAATATTTATAGGTGGCCCGGGGGATGATTTCTCGACAGATGAAGATATCACATTATATGCAAAGTGGTCAACACTTCATGCAGACAGTGTAAAAAACTGGACTGCAAATAATGAAAAAGGAGCTATAGACTTATCATGGATCCAGACAGATTCAGCTGATAAAGTATTTAAAATATATCAGAAAAAAGAAAACGGAAATTGGATTGAAGTAAAAAGCGCAAATTCAATTCAAAATAATGTCGATAGTGTAGAAAAAACTTTTTACAGAAATAGTGATTCTGCTAATTCAGAGCAAGTATATATTGTTCCGTACAGTGGATTATACAACTTTAAGTTAACTGGAGCTCAAGGCGGAAAATATGGCAATTATTCCGGTGGTGCAGGAGGCACTGTGACAGGCCGTATTTATTTCAATGAAGGTGAAAAAGTCTATGTAGGTGTTGGTTCTCAAGATGGTAAAGGTAAATATTTTTCTGGAGGATCAGCAACGTCTTATGGAAATGGTGGATCAGCATCTTATCTGAGGACGGACAGACTCGGTATTTTTGCCATAGCTGGTGGCGGTGGCGGTGCAACCATGATGGGCAACGGCAATGCAGCTAATTCTGGAAGCTATAGAGCTGATGGCAATGGATCCGGAGAAAACGGAATGGCCGGTGGCGGTGGCGGAAATATCGGAGGAAAACAAGGAACTGCAGTAGTGCACCACCATAGCAGTTCATGTTATCAGGATTTATCATATACACCTGCATTTGGAAACTGGGAATCTCATATGTGGGGACATAGTTGTTTTGATTCCTCAGGCATAAATTCTTATCAATATAACGGACATACATCAGATGATGATGATTATAGTACTTGTACAGTAAGAGTCGGTTGGTCCAGAGAATGTCATATTGTTGAAAACAAAGCAAATTGGTGGAATGTCTCTGGATATAAAGGAATTCCCACCAATGGCAATACGACATTGAATCTTTCATATTTTTGCGAAGGATGGGGTGATGTAGGCGATAATATTGTGAACACCAATTGGCTGCCAGACGAAGAGCAACCGTCTGAATTTGTAATTTTGGATCAAAATGGTACAAAAATTGCACAGGGAAAATTTAGAGATTATCCTTTTACTGATAATTTTACCTGGAATGGTAATAATCACGTTGGAAGTAGCGAATTTTATCAAAACTTAAAAATTTCTTTACCAAAAGGCACTACGCATATTTTTGTACATCTCAATTTTCATTTAAGAGGAGATGTCTGGTTTACTTCTGGAATTAAAGGATTAAGTTTTAGTGGTGGTAAAAAATTAGCTTGTGGATACACAGAAGGTCAAGTTGTATCTGCTTACCCTTCGTATGGAGGCAGTAACGGATTACGCGTTAATACACAAGAGGGTAAAATTTATTTTGGTAAAACTGATTATGCAAGCACGCAAACTGGAAATGGATATATATCTATTACGGGGGCAGAGCTTGGATTATATAAGGATAATGAACTGAAAGGAATCATAGCAACGGATGAAGCTATGCCTAATATGCCTGTCCTTAAAAGAAAACCTGTAGAAGATGATAATGATTATTCTAAGGCAACAGTAGTTTGGAATAATCCCGGTGATAACGGAACAACATATCAGCACCAGGTAAAATCTTTCTACACCGAGACCATGGCCCCAATGTTGGAATCAAATATCACAACAGATGTTATGACCTCTGGTGTTAAAGGTTATGTTATTCTGGTTGATGAAAATGAGGATACGATTGTCACAAAAGACAATGGTATATATCAAACTGAGACCAACTATGTTATTTTATTAACTGATAAAACTACAAAATATATCCATGTAGCAGCAGTAGATGGTGCCGGTAATGTTAGTGCTACGGCTCATTTGAAAATCAGCAGTACTATGTCGGACGATGGACAAGTATTTTATCCTATTGAAACAACTCCAATTTCTGTTAGAGGAATGGATGATAATGTATATGAAAAAGACGGATCTTATTTTGTGAAAGCTGACGGAATAACTCCCTTCTACCTGAAAACAAATGGCTTAATAAGTGAAATTGGAGATGCAGTTGCCTCCAAAAACTATCAGATAAATGCATTATCCTATATTATTGATAAATCCGGGGCTAAACAGAAGTTGAGTTATTATAGAGAAAATGATGATAGTGATATTTCTAAAATCAGCATTGATGATGTTAAAAAATCAGTCATTGGAGTAGATAATGAAAGTTATATCAAAGATGCGTCATTTTTCGAAATGTCCCGATATAACAATTTGCGTAATGTATCACTTGATGCAGCTTATACCATGGACTCTGTTTACAACAACACAGAATTTGTCATAACACCTCAAGCTATGGCATATCAAACAACGGATAAATACAATAACAGCTCCTACACGTATTCAGACGATGCCGCTGATGCTTTGAATAAAATCGTATTGATTGCTGACGGAAAGGCCCCTCAGCTTTCTGGTGAAGGATATGAATTTTTAAAAGATATTGATAATATTGATATTTCAAAGTATCCGGACAATTATGAAATCACTTTAGAGGCAAAAGATGATGAGAGTGGTTTAAAAGAGTTTTATGTTGTCGTTGCAAATCAGGATAATAATATAACACATACTTATCCAGGTACCATTTCTAGTGATGATAAGACCGGTACGGTTACCATCAATATCATAAATGATGATTTGTTATTTAAGGGTGATATAAATTTCTTGATTTATGTATCAGATAACGTGGGAAATATCACGGAAGAGTCTAAGGGCCTTGGAGAATTTTCTCTTCATACAAAACTGGTAGGAAAAAGCGGTTCTGATGTAATTGCTGATAATGGTTACATTACATTCAAAAAAGGTGAAACCGGTGTATTAATTGTAAGAACAAGCGGGTATGCGGATCAGTTGCAGATAAAGTTCCCTAGTGAATTTTCCGAGAGCGGATTCGAAATAATCAAAAATTATTTTTATGAAAAACCGATTGGATCCGGAGACACTAACGAGGAAGATCTTCAGAGATTTGGTATCCGAACAGAAGTAATTAAATTCCCGATTCCTTATGATATTGATGAGAGAGAGGGTTATGATATAGAAATCATCGCCTTCAAGAACGGAAATAGCGTCAATGTTACAGAAGGGGTTACTGTAAAAACCTTATCAGAACGTCAGAAATTCAATGTCAAAGATAGTTTATTAGATGGCATGAGAACCTATATCATTCAAAACTAAATCAACCAAAAGAAAGCATCGGTTTTACCGATGCTTTTTCTTTCATATTAATCGCATAATAATTGTATCAAAGATAGATGGAGGAATATGGTATGAATAAATGTAAAATTATTAACACATGTCTTATAGCAATTATTGTTGTTGAAACCGCAATTATTTTCAATCCAGTGTTAACAAAAGGAATCGAATTTATTTTAGGGGTGAATTAGCGGAGGAAGTGATATATGTCATACAATGCATGGGTAGAAGGATATACCAGTGTGACTACTGCATATGTATTTATTGCCTGGATGATGGTGAATGCGGGAGTAAAATATAATTATAATCGGTAATGCGGAAATTGAGGAGTTTGTAATGGATTATCGGAAATTATTGGAATCTAAAGGTTTTGTCTTGAACAATTATCCCGAAGACGGCAAATTTTGGGAGCTGGTTGTAAAAGATGACGAAGATTTAAAGCGGCATATCTGCAAGGTATTCAAAACCGATGTAGAGTTGCTGGATAATAATGTGGTAGATATAGACAAGGTAATCTTGCAGTGTGCCGAAGATTATAGCAGATGCGTATTCTACTACGATTGTAATCTATATAATATGGAAACAGATGAATTTATGAAATGCATTGAAAATATGTGAATCACCACACACCATAAAGGAGTGTGGTTTTACGGCAAAGTTTATAAAGGAGAAAATGAAAGTTTCCGGTATAATACCGGAAGTTTTTTATATTTATAATCTGTCATATTAAATATATCAATGAAGAAAGAAGGAGCATTCCTGTAATTCAGAAATAACGTCAATTGAATAAAAGAAAACCTCG
>ERZ840371.116-NODE-116-length-95391-cov-23.179429_pt1 | contig 95391 bp, 133 predicted proteins | sample MGYA00519937_ERZ840371 | MGnify/ENA primary metagenome ERZ840371 (study PRJEB31850, sample SAMEA3708873) | human gut metagenome | biome: human gut; feature: human-associated habitat; material: faeces | place: China | collected 2014 ... | reverse complement strand
GGGAAACCCATCATCATTTCTAACAGTGCTATGCGCTGGGATTTCAAGAATCCTTTTTGCGCAAGTATATCCGATATTCGTATCTGATGCCCACTGTTTAAATATTGAGTTAAAGCATCCATTGTTGCAAATGTCGCCTTGTAGTCCGATTTTATTGGAGTAGGCAATAAGATAAAGTCTTTCCCTTTTGTGCGGGTATCCAAAAGCGTAGTTTGATATACATTGCCATTCCGCATCATACCCGATTTTGGAAAGGTCGCATAACACCTGTTCGAAGCCGGAAATAACGAGAGCTGGCGAGTTCTCAATGATGACGTATTTAGGTCTAACCTCCCGTACAATTCTATACATCTCACTCCATAAGCCGGATCGTTTCCCTTTAATACCTTCACGTTTTCCGGCAACGCTGATGTCTTGACACGGAAATCCTCCACTAATGATGTCCACATATCGAAGCCCGGTTGTTTTTGTAATATCTGTGAATCTTTCTGCATAAGGAAATTTATTTTTTAATATTTCACCTTGAAATTTTTCAATTTCACAATTCCATAGGGTTTTAATCCCTGCCATTTCAGCACCTAATTCAAAGCCACCAATGCCACTGAATAAGGATCCATGAGTCAGTTTACTATGCTCCATTTATTTCATTACTATTTCTGTTTTGAACCATTTTCCTGATGTCAGGTAAATGGTAATTATTGGCAATTAAATTCTAATTGTATTATCAGTCAACTGTTAATCAACTTCCACTAACTCACCGTTTTCCAGTCTATACCATGTGTCGGCCTTGACAACCTCACCATCGACTACTACAGCCTTCCAATCGACAATATCATACGAATCTTCCCCTTCCTCAGCTATGACCAAAATTGCACCAATTCCGCCCTTTACCCGAACATTGTTGCCTCTTGCCACTGACAGACCATTTGATCCGGTTGAAGCCTTTCCTCTTGCCGTGGCAGCACCACTATCACCAGCCGTGGCAGCACCACTATCACCAGCCGTGGCAGCACCTCTATCACCAGCCGTGGCAACACCACTATCACCAGCCGTGGCAGCACCTCTATTACCAGCCGTGGCAGGTTTTCCCGGATCCGCATTACACTCGTTAGTACACCGTTCCTTGACAAAAGATACAGCTGCTTTCACAAGCCCCCTTATATCAAGCTCAGCACCTATTCTAATTTTTGAGGAACAAACCTTGTCACTTTCTGAATCGTCTATTTTACCGCTCTGTTCAACCTCACAAAACCTTGCCCCGGCCGGCGCATAGTAACCAAAAACATCCAGAGGATAAGGACATGCATGAAAACCTTTCTCACATGCCTTTATGTCGCCTGTTTCTTCATACTCCTTACCTACTTCATACTTAAACCCTCTACAAGATAAATCCTTATCAAATGCTTTATAAGCCTTTATTTTCTGTTCCATGATATTGTTTATTTTTCGTTATTTTGATATTTCGATAATTCTACGCCTCACGCATTCTTCGAGTAAATTCATATCCTCCTTTTTTATAAGAGCACCTGTATTACGATTCACGCTCACATAAGGCTCAAACCCAAGTCGTTTTGAATTAATTCCGTTTTAGCTTTATAAATTTACTTGCGTTCGCTTTTCAATTAATATACTTTTTCTTGTATCTACCAACCGCAAATACTTGCAATTGATAGAGCCTTTGTTCACTTTAGTTCCGTCCAATTTCCTAATATCAAAGGAACCACTACTTCTTCTTCCAAAGATGTAATACAACTCTTTTTGGTATTCAACCAGGTCAAACAATCTAAAACCTTTTACTAAGAATGGTGCTTGATTGAGTTTCTTTCTGCCACCTTTCAAGAAATTAGCTTTGTGTATTTGTCTGTTTTGGCATCTTACTTTCTTCTGATAGAAATAATAACCTAAAGGTTTAGCCACAGGATTACCACTGATACACCTTGCATCAACATAATGCTCTTTAGGGAGATTATTAGTGATACGGGCATTTTTCGTGATATAACCAAAAGTCATACTTACATTAGGATAGATATTCTTTAGCCTATCATAGAAACCCCATCTCATAATCCCCATAAATGCGGCATCTCTAAAAGACTTTCCACGCTTTACATTTAATTCAAACTCACCTCTATGATATGCCTTATGGCAAGTTTCGCAAAGGGTAATCAAGTTGTTTGGGCTATCACCTCCAGTCTTTCTGCTCTCTATGTGATGCACATTCAAAACTTTATCTTTACTTTTACCCTTACAATGTTGGCAAATATGATTATCTCTAAATAGCACATACTCACGCACATTGAAGAAAACAAGTTGTTCTCCTTGTTGGTATTCACTGCCAGATATACTTGGATTATTAATCTTCTGTATATCAAAGGAAGCCGTTTCAACTACAATATTAGTTATCGGTAGGAACTTATGTATTTTCTCAACAACAGTCAAATGAGTTTGGATTTTGTTTTCAACAGATGGTGCCAGCCAACCTTTACGCTTGGAAGATACCCTATTATTGAAACGAGCCTTGCGATAACGAAGCCTACTCCTACGGGTTCTTCTTAATCCCCTACGAGTAGATAACTTATCCACAATATCATTTCTCAATTCCACATCTGCTGCATACAATTCCTTCTCACTTGTTGTTGCTGAAATGCCGATATGCTTGCTACCAGCATCTATACCCAAACTTACGGGCTGTGTATAATCCGTTGTGTCATAATCCAATTGAATTGTGAACGGAATACGGCACACAACATGGGCTAGACTGTTTTTTAACAGCCTTCTCACCTTACCAAACCTTTCGGTTGGCATAAGTGCTTGTCCTTGTTTGTTAATTACGTAAACCATTTTTACTATAAGTCGAATTTCTCCGTTAAATGCTCATCGACAATGTTATGGAGAGGTTTTATATGCCAGCAACACTATTCCTACCCCACAGAATTGTTTAATCACTGACCTTAGAGCAAGGAGCTTGAGCAAACACCCCTTGGTAACTATATATTCTCTCCTAACGATTAGTCTAATCAACTTGGGCTTTCAGCCTAATGGGTAGTTGACCAGTTAAAATATTTTTAGTTTTATTTGATACGCTTGCAGTAATATATCTGTTCGTGGTTCTTATATCAGAATGACCAGCCATAGATTTTAGCTCTGCTTCTGGTATTCCCATATTAGCCCATCTGGTAATAGCTGTTCTACGTCCTGTATGTGTTTTTATAAACTGGTACTTCGGACCTTTCATAAGTACATTTGCCCGTCTTACAAATACTTGCTTGTTTATACCTGCTCTACATCCAAGGGTTGGTAGAACTTCGTTCATAGTAGTCTTTAAGGAAGATTCTATGTTGTATTTATCGAACGATCTAACCTCTTTTATCATTTCTATAATCTTGGAAGGTACGGGAACCTCAACGTTCTTACCTGTCTTTTTTGATATATACGAAATAACATTTCCTTCCATCATAGAATCTTTCAATCTGAAAATATCGGAATATCTCATGGCAGTATAGCATTGAATCAGAAATAATTTCTTTACAATTTTTTCTGTAACGTTAAACGGCTCGACATTCCAGAATAATTCTATTTCTTCATCCGTAAGAGATATATTTGAAGGAGATTTTACGTTCAGTGAGATAATATAATCATTGATATATTTGCTCATCTCTTTTGATTCGGACAATATTCTTTTAAGCATTAAAAGATATGCCTTTTGGGATGATTCGCTTATCTTTCTCTTTGATTTTATAACATTGATCATATCATCTATCATGTCACGATTGACAGGCTTTTCAACGGACGGGACTTCCTTGAACGTAGGAATGGCATCATTAAAATCATACTCGTCATAAAGCTGATTGGTAAGATATGGCATTATATGTTTGGATAATGCTTCAAATCTTACCTTTCCGCTTCTTGTCTTTGTATTATTCAACTTTTCTATCAATACTCCTACAGTCATAATTGAAGGGCTATATTCGTTCTGAATTGTTTCAAGTCTGTTTTTTAAATCCTCAATCAACCTGTTCTGTGATTCTATCGTCTTGTTTAACCTATCTATTGTTTCAGCGAGAATCTGAATTGTTCTTTCTTCGTTTTCCATGAGTTATATATTTTTGTTGCAAAAATAATAAAACGGTATATTCGATATGTTAAACAATAGTTATCAACTCTTAAAAATGTTTACTACGCCCATTAATTTATAATTACCCTCTTCATTAATGATACATATAGGAGCATTATTCTCAGGATTGGTATATGCCAATGTGACATAATCCCCAGGGAACACTTTCAATGCGTTAATCATCTTTTCAATATTCAGATTGCAATCCAAACGCCCTTGACAATATCCTTCAATTCCGACATTTTCCGATATTTTATACCCTGCATCATTTGTGTATGTTATATCCATTTTATTATCTCCCTCCCTGCAAACAAAATGTGATATGTTATACACATCTGACATTACCTTTATTCTTGAAAGGGAATCTATCAAGTCGCTAGTTCTTGCTTTAATAAAGTAATTAAAGTTTGATTTTATATTGTTTACCAATGGTGTGTAGTTTACAAACTTAACCTCCATCAGCGTACAATTAAAGACAGAACCGAAATCCCCATAAGATATGGACATCACCCTTTCATCATCAGATACAGAAACAGTTACATTTTCTTCTGACAACATTTCAAGAAAGGATAACGCTTCCTTTACCGAAGTAGACATTACATTTATGCACAAGTCCTTTGATATATCCGGCTGACATTCTATAATATCTCTTACAAATACAATCTTATCGGACGAACATATATCAATGCAATTATTGGAACAAATAAAATTTATCCCCACTCCACTAAGGCTGGTCACAACGTCACTGATATCATTAAATCCTATATTTCTTTTTAATGCTCTATACAGATCATTCCTGTTCACGTTGACCCTTATCCCGGTACCACGCTTACCTATTTTAATATCAGGATAAGATTCCACATCTTCTGCAAAGAAAGACGCTTCACTGCCATTGTAAGAGAATATTATATCCTTATCATATATCTTTACCGTAACAATGGAATCCTTTACTGTTTTGAGTAACTTTACAAGTCTTATTCCGTCTACTGCAAACTCCTGCCCGTCATTGCAGTCTGAATCAATAACGGGAATAATCAAACGCATCTCATTGAGGTTGTTGTATGAAGTAACCTCTATCGCATTCTCTGATGCTATATATTTAAAACGAAAACATTTCAATATCGTCAAGCCTGTATCGGAAAGACAGGCTTTGGCTGAGTTTAATGTTGAATATAAAACTTTTCTATCAAAAACTATCTTATTCATAAATGTAAAATTCAAATGTATTCAATCCAAAAAAAATGTTCTCTTTTATCAAGGTAATTCATGTCGTTCTCGTTATCAGGCATTAATGTACATTTTCACACATACATTTTAGAACGTTAATCCAACGCCCGATATCAGCTATCATAAAAGAATCACCGAATACTTTTCTACCAATATTAAGCGCACCATTCACATCGGCATTGATAACCTTTCCAACTGCCGACTTGAACAGTCCTCGCTTGACGCGCTTGCCGAGATAACTATCATGCTTGCATATATCCTCCATAGACAGAGCGTCACATTTACTAGTGTAACTTTCCTCTTGTTCGATATAGTTGATACCTGCAAGTTCACACTTGTATCTAAGGCAGCTTCTCAACCTCGCAAAAGGGATAAATGTAAACTTCTGATTGTTTACTCCGCCCATATTGACGGATTGCTTCCATCCTTTGTTGTAGCCTACAGCAAGAGTGCCTATATGGTGTGATACAAGATAATCAACGATACGCCTGCTGGTCTTGTGCATCGCATCATTCATAAACCGTTCACGTTTCTCATACATCTTTCTCATCCTGTTTGTCAGTTTATCTATACCCTGCCTGTCCTTTATGGATTGCAGCATGGATAATGTTTTGTTAAACCATCTGTTGTATGACTTGACAACCTTGCCGGAAAACAGCAGCGCATTGCATCCGCAAACCAATGTGGCAAGGTTGTTCACACCCAGGTCTATCGAAGCCATACCCGTACCGACATTATCCGAACAGACACAATCATATACAACCTCTACGGTCATGTATGTACGTTTTGGAATTATCCTAACCTGTTTGAACCGTTCGATTCTGTCCTTGTACTTCTCCCATTGAGGAACGGGTATTTTCAAGTCACGGTCAAGGATTATATACCCGTCATGTATCCTGCACGACTGGTTGGTATATATCGCATTACTCATCCCACCACGTTTGTGATAGCATGGCAGTTCGGGCTTACCGTTATACTTCCCTGGATTCTTAGACCAATCCTTTACAGCCTTGACATATCCCTTCATTGCCTTGTCAAGCACGCGTAATGTCTGTTGGGCTACGTGTGATTTCACAAGCCTGTAATTTACCGTACCTTCAAGGTTGGTGACATTTTTCATTATCCTGTCCAAGTCGGGATAGAACAGCCACCTGTCGTTATCCTTCAACTCGTTACGGACAATATACAACGCCTGGTTGTACAGGTTATTCGTGACACGGCAGATAGCGCAAAGCCTGTCGGAATGGTTGATCTCAAATTTATAAACTAATTGCATATTAGCCAGTATTATGTTTTGCCAGTAAAAAGAAGAACAGGGAAGCCGTACTGACTTCGGCTTGTCGGAAGGTAGCTACTCCGTTCCTATCCCTGTATGGTGCAAATGTAATACTATATAACGATATTAGGAAATATTATGTGTTAAATTTTTATAATTGTGTTCGTTTGTTCCTTAATGCCTTGTTATATATAACTTTCATTGAAACAGCTCTTTAATTATTTTTTCAAAACTTACTTTTGTACTGCTGTTACGTAAACAGTAATCCTTAACCTGCAATGTATTCGACATTATAGGCTGACCACGCTCGATAGCGTCAAGTATATTCCACAACATTTCCTTAGACCATACGAAATATCCTCTAAAGAAATATGTAGCCATCACATCAGCCTGTTCTATTATATGATTACGGTCATGGTTACTGTCAGGCATTTTAAGTTCTATGCCATATATCTTACCGTCATGTATATAAGCAAGGTCAGGCATACTTTTCTTTGCCCCTAGAGCACGGAACTCAGCCGACTTGTTACCACTTACAGCAGGATGGAGAAGTTCGGAAAAGAATGCTACAAGCAATCCCCTGCATCCTTTACCTTCCTTCTCGTTCCTGTAACTAACTACTATATCTTTCTGCATTTTCTTTTCTTCCGCAGATCGTTTTTCCTCAGCCATAATAAAAAAATTGTATTTGGCAAAGGTATCACGAAATGTGATATGTGAAAAGGGAAAAAGGTTAAAGTTTGTTATCAACCATCTCAAATCCTTCACACATGTCATGTCCGCTGTTTCTTATCTTCATGGCAACGTGTTTTCCAAACCAAGGAATATAACATACGTATCCAACAAACAAACCATCTACAATAACTGTGTATCTATGCTTGCAGCGACAGCAGCAATACTCTCCGTTCCTGCAAGGCTTTGTGTTGCTATTTTGCAAGATCATCCAAAGAAATGTTTTCTGACAAGAAATCGTCCGTGCATTGTTTTACCACATCATCGAACCGCAAATCGCAATACTCGTCAATCCAGTCACCTATGAAGTATAGTTTGTTACTTCCTGCAATAATACCAAACAGAATAGGGTCTTTTCTTTTTTCCACCTCTTCTTTTTTCTTGTCAGACGGTAAATCTGTTCCGTTATTATCAAAGTCATAGTGAAGAATAACATAGTTGTCGAATATTTCATATTTGTCTATATCCGTCTTTTTCCTAATTATGTCAAATGGTATGATTCTAGTATAGTCAGAAATATAATCAAGGCATAGATTTTTCGGACATCCTTTTGCAAACTTCATAAGATTTTCCTCTGATATAGCCTTGTATAATCCTTTGCTGAACAATATACTTTCGTATTTGCATATCACCATGTTTCGGAACAGTTTTTCTTTCAAGGCATATTGACCTGATCTTTCAGCATAACCTAGCATCAGTATATAGTCTTTTATCCTATCCCTGTATTGCTTCATCTCGTTTTCTGTCTGTATCTTCACCTCAGAGAAGAAATGTATCACATCAAACTTGGATCTTCTGTATTCGTCTACATAATCCTTAATCTTTTTAAACCATGAGTTTTCCTTATGATTTATGCCAAGAAGAGAGGCTCTTACTTGCTTGTGTTCCTGGTTTGTTTTTACAGAATCAAGCATTGTCGGTGAAACGGTAAGATTAAATTCCGCCACTCCTTCCTTGTCATTGCTTTCCATGTACTGTTTAAGAAAATCATAAGACATTACACTTGGATTAGGATCTTTCTGCTCTATAACGGCATATTTGGGCAGATTAAAGTCGAGCCTTATAGCTTCGTGAAACAAGGCAATTTTACCATCGCTGTTAAGTAAATTTTTTCCCATGATTAAATGTTTAAATATTGTTTTATTTCTTTTTCTAACTTGTCCAATGTACTGTTTACCAATCCATCCCACTCTTTTTCATATACAGGGATATTCCTTTTTACTGTAGAGTGAAAAGAGATTTGATTCCCTAAAGGAAGATCAAAATACACAATAAAAGAAACTCGTTTCCCCTTGTCCTCTGAGCATCCAAAAGATAGTTGACTTCCGTTGTATATTTCGATAAGTTTGTCAATCAATTCTTCTTTCTTTGCATACATCTTTTCCGAGTAGGGAAATGGAGCGTCTTTAGCCTTTATGTTGTAATCTTGTATCTCCAATGCAACACGGTAAATTTTAGCCGTAAAATCTCCTTGTTTTATCTTTTTATTAAGCATTAATTTTACCTTTCTTGTACCTATGCCGCACATATTTTCACGTTTTAATTTTAGCATGGCTATCAATTTCCTGTTTTTCTCCAAGGCTTCTTCCTTTGCTTCCCTTTGTCTTTTACAATCTTCTATTACGGAAACATAATTTTCTTTTATCCCGAAAACGTCCATTCCGCCAAAACAAAATGTTTCAATATCTAAGATTGTATTCTTTTCCATTCCAAGAAAATCTATAAGCCTTTTGTCTATGCCAAAAATATTCGTGTAATGTCTAAGATGTGACACGCAAACAATATATTCCGGGTTATGGGAACATTCAATCTCATCAAACACTTCCCAAGGATTAATGTTGTTTTTCATAATGTTATTTTTTGTTTCTTTTAATATACCCCCATATAAACTTGCTGGAATATCCGCATTCTTTCATGGCTTTACGAAAATCAGTTTCCGTATTTCTGATATACAACTGCCGTATCGCCCAATAAGTATTGTATCCTTTAAGTTCCGCATACTGAAAAAATTGCGTAGGTGTCATTTGTTCAAACTTTAAATCTCCTACCAGTTCTTGCAGTTCCGCCATCCTTATTTCTTTTTCGGTTGGATATACATATCCGCAGAAAGGACATTCCGAAGCGGTTATGGCAATATATTTACCACACTGTTTACACTCTTTCACTCCCTGTATCCCTTCACATTTTCCCTTGTTGTGCCATAAAGCCCATTTACGTTCTTTCTCAAACTTGCCTAGCCGTGATATGTTACCACCGAAGTCCAGGAGAAATGCTTCCGTTTTATTTGGGTGAAGTCGTATAGCCCTGCCAGTTGCCTGGATATAGAACTGAACGGATTGTGTAGCACGGTTTAATATGCAAACCTCTATACTTGTTTCATCGTATCCCGTAGACAATATGCCACTGTTGCATATAACGGTGAATTTATCGTCATGGAAATCCTTGATAAGCTGTTCCCTGTTTCCTGTAAGATGCTTGTATCTTTCATATAATGCCAACTCATCCGGCTTATTCTTGTCTATACCTGATATGAGGAATTTTGATGGAATGCCAGCTTCATTAAACTCAGCGCACATCCTTATCGCATTTGCCTGTGTGGCATCAAAACATATTGCCTTCTTCATCGGGCAGATACGCATATAGTTTTCAATCACCCCCTTGTACTGTACAGACTTGTTGAACACTGCCCCCATCTGCCTGCTATCAAAGTCACCTGTACGATAATCAGTATTAACCTTAGACAAGTCGGGTGCGTCAACCGTAAACGTCCTTAACCTGGTTATGTTTCCCCGGTCCATCATATCCTGTATTTGGGCAGTTTCTATAATTTCTTCATAGTTCATGCCAAGCTGCCTTTGGTTTCCACTTCTCATCGGGGTTCCTGTAAGACCTACTACATACTTATCATCAAGCAAACCTGATTCAAAGAGATAATCTGCGTCAGACGAGTGCGCTTCGTCTATCAAACAGAGAGATACACTCTTAACCCATTCAACCCATTCGGGCTTTTCAATCCTTCTACGGAGAGTTTGAGCCATTGCGGATACTACTAGACCTTTAGGTATGTTCCTGTGCTTAGGAGAGATATATTCAGCCTGTATGCCAACTTTTTCCAACGTTCCCCCTGTCTGTGTCATAAGTTCAGATCTGTGGGATACGATAAGCACTTTATTCCCCTTTTCGACAGCACCTTTAGCCATAAAACTCATTATGACCGTTTTGCCGTAACTTACACAGGCAGAGAATATGACGTGCTTATGATTAGTCAGGGCATTTCTCAGACGGGTTATCCCCACCTCCTGGTAATCCCTTAGCCTTATTTCGTTTGTACTCATCTTCTTGTATTATTCTTTCAAGTTCGTTTTTCAATGCAATCACAAAAGCCATGCACTCTTCTCCTTCAAACCGCTTGACAAACTGCCTGGCGGAATCTTCATAATCAGGAATACATTCCTTTTTGAAATATTCCTCATTGTCTTGAAGAACCATCCAATCCTCGAAGTGGTGGTTTGGTTTTTTCGTGAGCTACTCACGCCTAAAGGCATGAGCTTCTTCCTGTTTCTTCCTGTCATTGCTTTTTATGACAGTCCACAGGCTTAACTTTCCCACGCTCCGTGGGTAGGGATTTTAAACCAAATTCCTTTATATTGCAAGCTGCATTGAAGTCACGGTCATGGTGTGTGCCACATTCCGGACAAATCCAACTGCGATCGCTAAGTTTCAATCCTTTATACACATAGCCGCATTTGCCACAGGTCTTTGAGCTTGGGGCAAATCGGTTTATCTGAATAAGGTTCACGCCATACCAACTGCATTTGTATTTAAGCAGCGTAAGAAACATCCCGAAAGATGTGTCACCTACTGCCTGTGCCAAGTGGTGGTTTTGCATCATTCCTTTCACGTTCAAATCCTCCATGCAGATGGTACGCACTTGGCTGTCGTGCGTCAGTGCATAGGTGATTTTGTGAAGGTTATCCTTACGGCAATTGGCAATATGTTCATGCAACCTAGCTACGCGGATGCGTGCCTTGTTTCGGTTGGCAGAACCTTTCTTTTTGCGGCTCAACCGCTTTTGAAGCAATTTTAAACGGTCAAGGCTTCGTCGCAGGTTTTTCGGGTTGTCAAACGTTCTCCCGTCAGAACATACGGCAAGTGATTTGATACCCAAATCTATGCCCAAACACGTATCGCCATGTATCGGTGTTGTCGGAAGTTCTTCAATGTCCGTGTCAACCAATACGGAAGCGAAGTATTTTCTCGATGGCGTCATGCTGATGGTGACGGTTTTAACCGTTCCCTTGAATTTACGGTGAAACACAGCAGGAATATCCTTTACTTTCGGTATGGTGATTGTTCCTTTGCCGAAATCAACGACACAATGCTGGGGGCACTGAAAACTCTGTCTGTCCTTTTTGCTTTTTAACTTAGGAAAGCCTACTGCATGAGTATCACGGAAAAAGTTCTTAAATGCGGTGTCAAGATTGCGGATGGAATTAATAAGGGCTTGTGAATTTACTTCGTTAAGCCATTGTTTGTCTTTCTTCAATTCGTTAACCATAATATCCTGAACAGTCTTGTATGATACGGACTTTTTCTCATGTTCATATACTTCAATCTTTAGCTTGAGTGCTCAGTTATAGACAAAGCGACAGCAGCCGAAGGTCTTGGCAAGCAAAACCTTCTGTTCGTCTGTCGGATAGATTCTATATTTGTAGGCTCTCAGCATAGATTATTTATTATTAATTGTATTGCAAATATATAATATTATTCTTATATTTGCAAGTGAAAAAAACTTTTTTTTTATGACTTTAGCAAAAAGATACACATCAAATGCACATTGCGTTTCCAATTTGGGATATCACATTGTATTTTGTCCGAAGTATAGGCGAAAAGTACTAGTAAACGGGGTGGATGAACGATTGAAAATTCTGTTGCAACAGAAAGCAGACGAACTGGGAATCACCCTGGAAAACATGGAGGTCATGCCTGACCATGTTCACCTTTTTATACGAAGCAAATCTACGTATGCCATTCATTTTGTAATAAATCAGTTGAAGGGTTATTCTTCAGTTCGTTTGAGAAAGGAGTTCCAATGGTTGCGTAGCCGATTGCCATCACTATGGACACGATCCTATTTTGTAGAATCTGTTGGACATATATCCGAGGAAACGGTAAGAAAATATATAGAAAACCAAAAGAATGTATAAACAAAAACGCTATCATCCCCTGCCTTAAGACAGGGGAATTCCCGCTTAATTCTTAAATATATGCAGCAAAATGGCAGTGTCACTATTTAGTTTGATTAGCTTCCTGTCGTAGTTTTCAAATTCGTCAACGTAATCCGTATTCATCTTCGTAAAACAATTTAAAGTTTCTCCATCTATGCCCATTTTTCCCCTTACAGAAAGAACTACATGAGCGTTGTGGCATACCTAATTTCCTCTCACAGTCACAACAGGCTTCAAAGCATAGGAATCTGTTCGTGCCATCCTCTATCGCAATGACAGCCCTTGTATTGTTTCTATGGCCGAGATAAGAACCGTTTTCCTTTCGTTTCTTTATGAGTTCCTTCATAATAACTCTTTTCTTTTCACGTTCCTCATCCGATACTTTCCTTCCTTTCTTGAATCCATAATTATGGCCTTTTACGAACCTTCCTTTTTCGTCACGGTAAGATATTGGATAATCTATCCATAATTCGCTAATTGCTGGCATTGAAATCTAACTTTAGTTTTACAATTTCGTCACTCATGGCATGTACTCTTTTCAGCCATGCCATTTTCCATGCTTCTTTTCCTATACCATATATACGATATATATCATCTCCTGCATCATCAAATTTGATAGGAGTGCAGCTTATTGACTTACATTTCGTTCCGTCCATAAGTTCAACGTCACCTACACCTCCATTGAGCATGATAAAGTTGATATTGTTTTCTATGGCAAGATAGGGGATGATTATTTCATCCCCACGATTAGGTTTGTTGTGCTTGATTAGTGTAGTCATAACAACTTAGACAATAAATCTTCAAACTTATCCTCATACCACAACGGTTGTGTTTCTTTAGGATTATTCGGGCTTACTTGGTTTTCCCCATAAGAAAGACCTTTTTCCGTGATTGATTTGAATCGTTTTTTCTTACCGTGTGAAGAATTTCTGCTCAATTCGCATAGGTATCCTTTTTCGATAGCAGCCTTGTTAAATGCCTGTGCGGAAATTTTAATTCCTTTTTCAGATAGCAACTCAGAGGCAGACTTTAGTATCCCTTTTGATGATGTATAATCAGGAAGAGATATATTTAATGGGTCAAGTATTTGTTTTGCGATAATCAACTTTGAATTATCATTTAAGTTCAAAAACTTTGCCGCCCATGTAGCTGCATTCATTTTATCCGATATGGTTGGTTGATTGTCAATTGACTTATCCTCTATAACCTTATTAACGGTATGATGGAATACTTGTCGGTAAATCTCAAATACCGATCTTGCTTTTCTTGCAATAAAAAATTCAAGACATGGAACAGTAATATAATAATCAATTCTTCTTGAATACCCAATGCCATTTTTGCATTCAACCTTTTGAGTTATTGCCTGATAATCAACGTTTTCAATAAACTTTTCTTTAAGTTCATTTACTGCTTTATGTTTGTATTGATAAACAAGCATCCATACATCATCAAAATTTACCGGAAATTCGTTATCAGATTGTGATAGCTTTAATATTTCATTGAAATACGCCTTAATTTCGCTTTCACTACTTTCTTTAGATAATGTTATATTTGTTGACATATTATTAACTTTTTGTGGTAACTCCGCAATTACCCGTTATGTATTTGAAACACCAACAAAGTCATTAATTTTACTTATTGGGTATTTTTTCGCATCACGTTCGTTGAATGAAAGATAAGATAGAGCCATTTGTAGCTTATCCTCCATCCTGTCTATATCATCTTTATAATCACTTCTGTCAAGTTCCCAATACAAAAGTCTTGACGGATCGTTAACCGGGCGTAAATCAAATGGATCATCATCCGACTTGCCGTCATATACGATATAATACATTTTATCTACATCGGGATGGGAAAGGAAATGCGACATTAGCTGCCAATAGTATTCCTCTATCGCCTGTTCCTTTGTGGCTTCTCTCAAATATTCAATCTTACTTTCAGAAGTAAAGCATTTCACTTCTGCTATATAAGACAATTTACCATTGACATCAAATCCATATCCATCGGGAGAATCACCATATCCATCATAGATATTATCGACAAAAACAATTTCGTCAAAATCATCCGCACAGGACATTAGTCTGGAGAACGTGTTATGGTTAAAACACTCGATAGCGTCTTTTTCATGATCCTTTCCCCATTCCATGTCAGAAGTGGATATATGTCGGCATGGTTTGTTTAACCTTCTTTCCCTTGCAACCTGATAAAGATAAGATATAGCTGTATCCCCGAAAGGAACGTCAACTGTCTTTCTCTTTACGCCCTGTTTTTTTGCAATATCTAGTTCGGAAGGTGTCATTTCCCTTCTCCCGGAAACCATAAGTTTTCCAATGGCGGAAGAGGTGATTTTACCACACCTCTTCATAAGCCATAATTTTTCTTTTTCTTCCGCTTCCATCATTTCTTAGTCGCTTCGTTAAACAATTTCATAGCTTCCGCGTCCACATCATAGCTTGCCGTGATGTATCCAATGTCGCATTTTCCACTTTTCAACGCTTCCAATGCAGCCTTGAATTTATCAGAGTTCACTGTCATCTTCTCTTTCTGAGGTGGTGGAGGAACATCACGCCCTATTCGTAATCCGTAAACCTTTCCTCCGTCACAAGGATCACGTGTCAGTTCCTTGCATAATATTACACGGAAATCATGGATAGTTTCAGGATAATCAGTTCCAGTTAGTTTGGTAAGTCGTTTACGATTTGTACTGTTCAGCAACATAGGTTTGGGAACAATATTTGTTTCTTTAAAGTAAGCAATCCATGATGGTTTCTTACTTCCTTGTACCTTTGCATTCTCATCCCAAACAATATGTGATATGGTAGCAATAACAGATTGACCGTTAGGTAGTATTTCTACTCCCACATAATCAGATTGGCTCCCTGTCCTCCAATGATGGAGAAGTTGGTTTTGTTGTTCGTTAGGCATAATTATTGGATATTACTTGTTGAAACTATAGTTGCACTCCCTGTCTTATCTACAATTACATTTTTATCACCTATAACAGCTTCCGTCTTGTTGCCACTAGGAAACTCTGGTAAAGATTTATTATCTTCCTCATATAGATAAACATCCATGATAGCTGTTTCGGTTACGGATGCAATCACGTAGTCTGCCATTGTACCTTTCATTCCTTTGTCCAGTTTCTTTACAGCATCTCGAAGGTCGGAAGCCTGTACCAGTACAGTAGTGGAGGTCTTTTTCTCCGCTCCGCTTTTTTCGTCCAGCGTAATGAAGAACAGCTTGCACTTAAACCATCGGTCGGCTGCATCTTCCTCAGATGAGAATAGTTCGCTGTAGTTGGTGCGCTTGATGTTAGAAACCGTGAACTCTCCACTAATAAACGGTGTCATTTCAGATATAATACGTGCTTCTGCCTCAGTAAAGCTAAGCGCATCCACCAAAAATTGTTCCGTTACTTTCTTTTTTACACCATTTTCCATTATCTTTTCGTAACGGATTTTGCATTCAAAAAAATTCATCATAATAATTAAAGTTTAAAAAATTATTTAAATCCCCATTCTGTCATGTAGTCAATGTTTTTAGGAAATCCCTCTACTGATTTAGGACTAAGGAATATTTTCTCACTTTCTAATTCCGATCCTCCCCATTCGGTGGGTGGACACTTTTCATATTCTTCTTTAGAAACTTCACTTACACAAAAATGTGTCTGAAAACCATATCCTTGTACACTTACTCCTAAATAACCGAATTTACGTAATGCCCACTCAAAAGCAATATCTCTATAAAAGTAACATTTGGAGAATACTGCTACATATATCTTATGTGTAAAACTCCCTGTTTCTGTCAAATCCGGATTACATCTGATACAGTAATATTTAATACGTGAAAGTATTTTTTTTGCAAAATTCTCATATTTTTCACAATCCTCTTTTGAAAGAAACTCTTTCCCATCATATGCGATGTAAACAGTCTTAGTAATTTTTTTTATTTCCATATTTTATTCATTACATAATTTCATAAAACACATCCATATCGTCTTACTTTGTCTACCAGTTGTATGTCCAAATAGAGGTTTGAAAGGAATAACAGACAAGACATCTGATGCTTTTATCTCGCTTTCATTCCATTTGAAGATAAGTGTACCATTAGGTTTTAATACCCTCATGCACTCCTTGAAACCTTCATGAATAATACTTTTCCAATCATCAGGCAACTTGCCATATTTCTTTGCCATCCATGAATTTTCTCCAAGTGTTTTCAGGTGTGGTGGATCAAATACAACTTGATAGAAAGAATTATCTTCAAATGGTAAATTAGTAAAATCTGCGATAATATCAGGTTTTACCTCTATAGTCCTTATCTTATCCCTATCTTTGGCCGTAAGTGTTTCTGAACGTTTGTCAACAAATAACACATTAGGATTTTGTTTATCAAACCAAAACATACGACTACCACAACAAGCATCCAATATTAATTTATCGTTTTTCATTTTTCATTCATAATTATTTACTTACTGTTATTGATGTGTAGATCACATTTATGAGGGGCGTGACAGAATCGAACTGTCCTCCTCTACAATGCCGCGCGTCACATTAGTCACACCAGCCAAACGCCCCATTTTCGCCCACCCTATCTTCACAGACCGGGAAGGCATAAAGTTTATAAGCAAATGAATCTATATCAAATCAGTCAACCCAAATTTAATTTTAATAACATCGATGATGGCTTTATACTGCTTCTCATAGATTGTGCCCGAATGGGTTTCTTCCACTCTCTTTTCAAACTCTTCAATACTCCCACGGAAGCATCCGCATGTTATTTCCACTTTGTTTTCTTTTGTCAGGTAGGCATGGGTGTGGCGGTTGGCAGAACCGAAACAGTCAAATCCGCAATGTTTATTATTGTTGTCTATCTCAGCATTGCCGAACACCCGAGCATTGCCGGACACCCAAGCATATCCAGACACCCGAGCATCTCCAGACACCCAAGCATTGCTGGACACCCAAGCATTGCCGGACACCCAAGCATCGCCGGACACCCGAGCATTGTCGGACACCCAAGCATCGCCAGACACCCGAGCATTGCCGGACACCCAAGCGTCATTTTTTTGGTCTAAGTTCCCTTCTTTCTCAACATATCCTCCAAAATCACCTTTTTGGGCATATTTGAAAGATTTTGTACACTTGATTTGGAATAACTTTATTCCAAAAGAATTGATTACAAACTTATCTGTTAGTATAAATTTCTTTTCCATACTTCAATCAAAATTGAAATTATCCTCACCACTTGGTTCTTCGTCTGGCATATCATTACCGAAATCCATCGGAATAAACCAGTCTGAAATATAGTCTTGCATGATTAATCCTCCTGTTCCTGCTTAAAATATTCGTACTTTATTTCCCCATTTATGATCATGTCCATGATTTCTTCATCGGAAGATGTAGCTATTTTCATCATGAACTCATCTTTCTTCACCTTTTCAATATCTTCATTTTCATTCTTTTCCACCTTTTCCATCTTTTCTGCCTTTTCAGACATATAAGACACAGCATCTTTAGCTATTTTCAAGGCATACTCTGAATCGTATAAAGACATCATGGATTGAATATATATTCCGTTAATCCTATCAAATATTTCCTGTTGTGGAAGGCTTAGAAACTTTGCCGTATTCGCTCCCATCATCACCTTTATCTGCCAAGATGTTTTTATATTCACTACGTGAAGCCATCCCTCTTTGATAGGGCTTTTAATAATATAAAAGTCACCTACAATATATCCTTCGTCTATTTCTTTCTTTTTCATAACTTGTATTTTTCTAAAGCAAGAATAATTTTATGATCTTCAAGGGCTGATTTTATGGTATCGTCAATCATCTTGTTGTGAGTTTTAGAATCTATATCCAATTCTGAAACATTGTATCCATTGTCAATCTTGTTCTGAATACTGAAATAATAATTTCTTATTGTAAGAACATTTTTATGTATTTCCTCTCGTGTCATTTTCTCGGCAAAAATTTATTTTTAACAAATGATAAAAGCATAATGGTTATCTCGTCAGCATACTTGGCAAAATCGTCCTGATATTCCTCATCCACATTGTTATCCATCCACATAATTTGATTCTTTGCCATAGTACCTACCTTTTCAAGCGTTTCAAACATCTGTAGGCTAGATCCGGGGAGTGTTTTCTTTAGCATTTCATTCAGCTCAATGGAAGATGAGTGAATAATATCAGCACAGAAAGCAATGGCGTTGACATACATCATCCAATCCATTTTCTCATCATCAGACATCTTCTTGATAATATCCATGCCCCTTACATATTTACCGTCAGGATAAGCCTTGATATATGCTTCCTGAAACTCCTTTATCTTGGCTGTTACACGAGAGCATTCAACCATACGGCCTTTCTTGATAAGATCGTTCTGCTGCTTGCGCAACTCCTTCATTTTTTCCTCTCTCTCACACTCCTGTATTAACAAATGTCTTTCCATCTTCAATTATTTTTATAAGTTCTTTAAACTGGTCCGCAATTATCTCTAGTTTTCCCTGTATCTTCTGATTCATATTCCCGTCCTTGTAGGAACTCTGAAATCCTTCATAACGTGAATCAATGCTGGAATAGCAGAATGAATCAGACGTGATGTTTACCATCGTATTGTCACCGTCTATGAACGGTTCTAATATGTCTACTTTTATCATCATAGCAATCCGAAATAACTGTCTAGTTTATCAATCGTTTTATCTCCATCTTTCAGGACGTACTCAATGATTTCACGCCCTGAAAGTGTTACTCTCAGTTTGTCCACAGGCTGAACATTGGCTGTACCTTTCGAGTAATTGTTATAATGAACAATCTCCCATCCTTTTATGGATGACAGCATCCTCCGTTTGCCACACAAATTTATAGCTTTTGGAGTAAATTCCTTTTCTTTCTTATCCATAATCAATCGTTTTTAAACTTTTTAAACATTTCATCTCCCAATACTCCGCTAATTAACATGGTAAGTTCTACTTCCCATTCATCTTCCTTGCCCTTCACGAACGGATAAGTAAGCTGATGCCATTCGTGGTAATCAAACAGCTTCATGCGAAGCGGATAATAATCAAACATTTTATTGTTTCCATAAAACACACGGATATGATTTTTCTTAATCTCCGTGTAAGACAAACCGTAGTAATCCAGTATCTGGTAGAATTTGTCCATAGGGGTAAAATTACATTTCATATTTTACATATTCTTTTAGTTGTTTATGCAACGATTTCATATACTCTATTATTGTATCCGCATTAGGATCTGAAAAGTCAACATCCTTTACGCTTTTCAACTTTAACCCATACACTGAAACAACAATAACTTCTATGATGTTATGTTCTCTATCTTCACGGTATAACACATCTTTAATGCTAGATGTATTAATGATGGGAAAATCACCAACTTTTATTAAAGATTTATACTTACCTAGCATCATTGGCATTATTGACGTTATGTCGTTTTCTACAAAATCAAAAAACATATTCTCGTCAACTCCGCAATCTACTGTTTCAAGAAACATACGAATAACATCCCACTCTGATTTTACGTGAAAAGTATTATCTGACTTGTCTACAAATATGCCATCACCAAATCCATCCAACGATTTATCGGAAGCGGTGTACTCTAACCGTTCAAGTCTGTTTCTTATGTCGCTTGAATCCTTTCTAATCAATACCTTCATGAAAAATATTACGTTTAATTACTATTGTCGATTGCTTCGGTAGGCTAACCTGTTCACTGTTTTCCTTGTTGGTCAAGATATATCTTTCCCCGGTATCACTAAACAGGAAATTATCTTTTACAAAGGGTATTTTCTTTCCATCATACCCTACAATAAAGCAGTTTTGAAAAATTTCTAGTAGAATCATTGTTTTATCACTTTTACGGTTACTAAAATCGGGGGAACGCTTTCCCCCTAAACTTTTATTATAGTATGCTTGCTTCTACACTCAAACATGATGCAAATATAATCAATAAAATGATATACTATCAAACATTTTAAAATACATATTATTTATTCACATTTGTTAAAGTATGCCGTGAGCTACTCACGCCTAAAGGCGTGAGCTTCTTCCTGTTTCTTCCTGTCATTGCTTTTTATGACAGTCCACAGGCTTAACTTTCCCACGCTCCGTGGGTAGGGATTTTAAACCAAATTCCTTTATATTGCAAGCTGCATTGAAGTCACGGTCATGGTGTGTGCCACATTCCGGACAAATCCAACTGCGATCGCTAAGTTTCAATCCTTTATACACATAGCCGCATTTGCCACAGGTCTTTGAGCTTGGGGCAAATCGGTTTATCTGAAATACATAGATAACCAAAAGAAAGTATGAACAAAAGCGCTATCATCCCCTGCCTGAAGGCAGGGGAATTCTCGCTTAATTCTTAAACTGTCGCATAAATAAAAAAAAGCAGAGATCTCTTCAACTTGCGACAGTTATACATTAGACTTATGAAAAATGTATGAAGAAACCTCTGCTTATATTTTAGGTAGCAGCTATCATTATAAAACAAAAAAGTCCAAAAACTATCGCACCGCAAAGATACATAAAGTTTTTATAATACCAAAAAAAATCATTATTTTTGCAAAACAATTAAAATGAGTAATATATGGCAAAGAAAGTAATTAGGGTGAATGTAAAATCCCCTAAAGTAACATCAAATAAAAAGGCATCTCCCGTAAAGGTCAAGATAAACATGAAAAATACGGGAGGAACACAAGCTATGGGTAAAAAATAGATTATTAATTAATAAAAAGATAATTTATTTTCTTTCCATTTTTTAGCTTTCAACAAACCTATACGGACAGCTTCATTGTTATTCCATTTAAAAATGTCACACATAAGAGATATATATTCATGGATCTTATCTCTATACAACAGTTGTTCTTCTGTTGCGTGTTGCCAATCTGTTATTATACCACATTCCTCTTTTATCATAGTACACAATAAAGACATCGCTTTTGAGAACTGGCTTTTATTTGAACAATTATTATATAATGCACCAGTCATTTCTTTAAATGAATCACCGCTATCATTACGATATTCAAGAAGTTTGTCAAACAACCATTCATATACTTCAACTTTCAACTTTGGATTTATCGCCAAAGCCAAATCCAAGAATAAAAAAGGATGAACCCATGTATGATGTCCTCTACCCCTTCCACTGATAATAGCAGTACCATATTTTTTTTCTAACTCTACAATAAACTCTCTTGTATTATTACTTTGCCTCCACTGGTAAAAATTAAATTCAGGAAACCCATTGCTAATCCTCCAAGCATTACCAGCTTTAACCAAATCAGTAGCAGACAATAATTCACTTTTGCTTTTTTGGGAAATTTCATGTCCAAAAAGAATCCTTTTCATTTCAACTTCTGTTTTCATAATAAAAGTGTTTTAAAATACAATGCAAATATATATACTATTAATTACAAAAGCAAATATAAAACACTTTTATTTAAAAGACATTTATTTATTATAAAAAAAACAATACTTTAGAACGGCAAAATGTATATTATTTCATAAAACGACATCCTTCACTAATGGTTTGATGTATGTGCACTTTCCTATCTCCATACCTTTGATGTAAGTATAATGCAATAAAGAATCCAACAGTAACAAAACCAATGGATGTATAATATATTGCATTAACCAAATGTGCATCCTCAAACACTACATTATTAAATACAATATCCAATATTGCGTATATAAACATCTCAATGACAAATACTCTATGGTATATACAAAATAAAAATACCTTTGACAATACATAGAACAATATTGCATTAAACAGTTTGGCGTTAAAGAATATGGTAAGGTACTTGTCCGAAAACGGAGTGGCATACTGAATATACTCCAATGTGTCACCATCATAATATTCAATGATATCACCTGTTCCAACAGAGTGTATAACCTCACACTGATGGACAAGTATAGCAATACAGAACAATATAGGATAACATCTTATCACCCAAATAAGAAACGTCCTGTAGAAATTGTTCAAACTTTCCTCTAGTATTTTGTCTTTCATCTTACTCTCCTTGATAAGTTTCTAATAATTTCTTCTTTCGTCCTTCCTTTTAACAGGTCAAGATCAATTGTTGCAGACCCTACCTTTATGCAACCATCAGATATGTATTGCTGCACACGTTCGTTCACAAGATAGTCCGCACCAAGCATATCCAATTTGGACAGTCCTTTCACATCATTTCTTCTGCTTAACACAAATCCACCTACCGTTCTCCATATACGCCTGTATTGGCTTATTCCGTCCTTTACAGGCATGATTATGTCGTTTTCAAACAATGGTATTCCGTTCATGTCAAACACGCCTGTAAACCATTCTACCACACAACCACTGCTATCTCTTACACGTCCATAAGCATCTATGGATACATCGTCAATAAGAAGTTCATATCGCCCCGTTACTCCATTAAATATACGGAGTAACGGGAAGTTAATGTCATTTCTTTCCATTTCCCTTAATCGCTTCAATACATTCCTTTACCCCATCATCAAAACCATGCTTGTACCCCTTAGCGTATTCTCCAATGTTATACACCGCCATTGCAAATACAAACAGGATGATACCTAAAGCCTTATGCCAACCGGGCAACGAGATGGAAAACGGCTTAAATGTAATTGTTAGATCGCCAACCCATAATAGGGCGATAATACATATTATTGTAAATATAATTGTTTTCATAATCATATAAGTTTTAATGCTTCCTGTAATCCTGATTCCAGTGCTTCCTCGTAGGTATTATAACGGATAATAGGCCTGTCAGACAATCCTATCAAGTCATGTCTCGGAATTGTCAGTATATCATACGTCCAATAGTTTTCATACATATAGGATATTTCGATATGCAGGTTCTTGGTTTCACGCAGCCACTTTTGTGCAACGGATTGAGTAGGAAATTCTATATCCGTAAACATCCCTTTCTCTTTCAGCAACTTTGCTGTTTCCAATGTTACAAATTCTTCGGTCATAACTATTTCTTTTTTAATTCATTCAACACTTTCTTTACTAATTCATAACGTGGTAATTGCCAATCCTTCGCAATATCATCTATTTTATCGTCATAATGATTGTCGTAAACATACTGATTAAGTCTATCAATAAATCCATCATCGTCAAGTCCTTCATCGCAATCATCAAACATATCAAGTTCACAGGCTAACTTGGAACATTCACAGTGGGATACCCAGTCATAAATACAACCGTCACAAACATTGGTCTGTCTGTTATATTTTTCTCCAATGTGTATTACTTCACCGCAAAATTCACATCTATGCTCTTTGCGAGCGATAGGAGTTTTATTTATTAATACTTTTATCATTTTAATTCATTAATTAAAGCATCAGCACAAGCAATTGCAAACCGAGCAATGCTTATAGGTATTGTATGTTTCTCTCCTTTCTTGTAATCTGCTTCCGAACAAGCGTAACCAATTTCTGTATTGTCACTTAAAATCCCTTGCATTGCGGATTTAGCCAGTTCGTATCTACGCTGTTCCCAGTCAATAGCTGAAAAATCAAGTTCGCATTCCTTGAATACCATGTTATCACATACATATAAATAATCTCTGCTATGTTGAGAGTTGATGTTTAATTGGGGAGTTACATCTACCAAAACTCCTGTTGATTTTACTCTTGCTTTCATTGTTCCTCCTTTATTTTAAAATGTTCAATCAATTCGTTTACAGTAGCCTTGTGATAACGTCCTGAAATAATGGTTGCATTATCCCAATTTTCATCCCAAAAGAACATAATGCCTTTGGGTTCTGTGAAATAATGATCGTTACCAATAGAATCGTCATAAGAAACGCTAAGAATGGAATCTGTTATAAACCACTGCATGTAGTTACTATCATCCCTCAATGCAGCGATAGCTAGGAAAAGTTCCTCGTTGGTTCCGCAATCAATAAGACCATCTATTTCTTTAAGACCATTTGTTTCATAATCGTCCAATGAATAAACCGAATTAACTCCAAATACACAAGTAAATAGATTATGCCAACCTAAATATGGATTACAATAATAGCCAAGTTCTTTTAATCTATTTCTAATATTAGCAGTATTTTTGCGTATAAAACACTGTGTTGTAAATCCCATAATTATTCCTCCTTCCCAACTTTAACATATCCGTTTTCAATACACCAACACAACATATCGTAGGCTGCATCAATGAGTTCTTTACTCTCTGTAATCTTTATTATTGACCTAGAATAAGATTCCATATACAAGCACGTATAGCTATCTGCAAGTTTTTGGATGGTCAGCACTTCTTTGCCGATGAAGCAAGGCAGCTTATCGAGAATATCCTGCAAGGTGTAAGTTGTACGATAATAGTCGTAATTCGTATCGGCATCCAGAGAGGTTACAACCATGTTGTCTGAATCTGATTCATTCCACTCGAAACACATGCTCCCATCGCTCGTATCAAACCCAATCTTCTGCAAATGCTTCATTTGATTGAATGACAATACCTGTTTCATTTCTTTTCCTCCTCCATTTTAATCTCTGTTATTTTGCCACGACTGACAAAACACTGACCTATTCCCAAATCTAGTAAGGCACAATAGTTATCGTCTAAAAGATTAGAGCATTCCTGGCATAAGGAACATTCATTACAAAATCCTTCTGATGATTCATGCAGCACCCCATCTATTATTATTCCGTTCTTTATTTCCATAATTATTTTATTCTATACGTTTCGCAATATGCTTTCTGACACACCTATCGTCCTTGATACGGCATTTCGTTTTAGGTGAATCAAATGAAATCATATCAAAACCTTCAACAACAGGCTCATTGTAATATAGAATAGACGTTTCTTCATTATAAATCTTATCCTTATCGGTTACTATAACAGCATCACAATCACTGTTTCTAGCTTCCTCAACAGAATCATAACGTTCAAGGGAATATCCTGTTTCCAAATTTTTGAATAGAAGGTATTCGGATGAATTTATCATTGAACCTACAACAGCAATCTTCTTAGTCATATTTTATTCTTTTTATAGTGTTTACAATACTTAGGAGTTTTTCCTAGCCATTATTCTTTTCTGTAAAGCCATGCAATACATAAACGGACAAATACATTGATAGTGAATACATTCACTACAATGTGTTCCTAAATTCATTACCTTTGCCATAACAATTACTCCTTTACTAGTTCTATCGTAGGGCATTCATAAGACCAAACACGTAAGCCCATCTCCGACACGGTTCCATCTTTCTTCACCTTGTTAAACAATGGTTCAATATTGTCAAAAAAATCAATCCTATAATCCTTGACATAGGCATATCGTTTTGATTCATTAGTAGTAATACAAACCTTGCTTCCGATAGGATACTTTATGTTGGATTTGATATACTCTTTTTTGAGTTTTACCATTTCATTATTCAATTCGTTTATCTTTGAATTGATAATTTCTTTCTTTGATTTAAATTCTTCTTTAGTCATATAAATATACACACATAATTAACATTCAGACAAGACCTGTAACACAATAAGCCATACAATGACAATCATCAATCGTCCAACATATTTCCACATATAGCCTTCATTAACATAGCAAAAACAATTCCAAAAAGCATAAATTCACTCCTTTCTAACATTATTGTCCACCCACCTCATTGCGCCCTTTAACGCATCAGTTGTAGACCTGTAAAACATATCTACAAAAAGATCCATCCGTTGTCCTTTTGCACCTCTCTTAATTATCCTGTACATGAAGTCGTTTTCTCCAATGACTTCTATAGTACATCCCTTATATTCTGTAACATATTTATTTCTCATATAGCAAAGATATAGTTTATTGGTTTGCCAACAACTTTTTATTAACTTTTATTAATCGTTTTTCACAGTCGTTCAGATCTACATCCGTCTTAATTTTCTCCACAACCGAAGCTATATCAAAAGATTTGCATTTTTCATATAATTCGCTTATTGTCGCGCCTTGTATGATCACTCCATTCTTTTCCCCGGAAAAATACCCGTCAACACTCTCTATTACATCCCATTTACGCCCTTCTAATATAGATTGTTTGTTATTCGTTCCCATTATATCAAATTGCTTAAATTATTATTCGTTTCGGTAATGGTTCGCCAATCTTATACAGTTCTATGCTTGTAACTTCTTGTGTTTCTTTAAGTAGGTTTATTCCATCGCTGTAGAAGTTTATCAGCCTTATAGCCTCGAATGCGTTACACGGTTGAAGCATTATACTACGTGTTTCCTCGTTAATCTGAATAAAATAATTCTTTTCCATAATCTTATTTTGTTTTTAGTTAGTAATAGTTCCGCCCGTGGAACTTGCACCACTTGTAAGGCTTTCAACCTTTGGCGGGATAGTTGGTTATTTAAACACATGGTCTATAAATACCGTATTAGTTTGCCATTCTCCGAGCTTTTTGAAAACGAAATACCCGCGTATTATTGCCGTTTCATTCATTCCGTTTGCAAAATCATAGGCGGCTTGTTGGTCCTTCCCAAATTCTTCGTTTATCGTTCCGCTGTTATTGCTCACCCTATAGCGTAGCTTTGCAGGGGCTTTTGTTTTGTCTGTAATAATATTCATATTTTTTCGTTTATTTTCGTTTTTAAGTCAAAAATTGCTCCCGGTAACAGTGTCGCTCTGTTTGTTGTTCTCCATACCGGGAAAATATTTCACATTATTTCCGCTTTATCTTAACTCTCTGAATGAAACAGTTTCAAAATCGCTCTTAATGACCTCTATCTGTATAGGCTTAACAAATCGGTCTAATTCCTTGCGTATCTCTCTCATTTGTTCAAACGGTACGGTTACAATGTTATCTAATATTATTGTATATTTTTGTAAAACTCACAATACAGACCGTACAGATCTATTATATCTGAATCAGTTAGTATTCTCCTTAAAACTCTTATTACTCTAATTACTCTCATTACTCGTTCAAATATGACTTGGGAAGCAAAGGGAAAACTCTTAACACTTCATCAAAACGCACGTTCCCAAACTTTTTGATATATACGGAAAAATAACGTTCACTCCGCCTACGATCAATATTTATGCATCTAGGTACGTCCTTTCGATTTAACGTTTTATAGTCGTTTGCGTGCTCTCTTACAAACTTAATCAATTCGGGCGTATTTCTGTACAGTTTGACTATGTTTTGCGTCCTGGTGCCGTTATAATACGCTCGTTTAACCTGTTTTTCGGGTAACTTGTGCCCGTCATAGCTTTTCCAAAACTTGATATTTTCCTTGATAAGATCCAATGTATCAATACTTCTACTAGCTTTAAACGTTCCTATCTTAATACTTTCGTTTTCAAGGATAGGAGATAATTCTTTTTGTAAGTTTTGTTTTTTCATTGTAATAATATTTATTTATTTTTATAATCTCCGGCATAATCGTGCCATATTCTATAATCGTTATTATATTTGGTTGCTTTTCGTTTTAAAGAACGGCTATAAGTAGGGCTACCGTCTAATATATAGCTCAACTCTTTTTGTAAAACCGCACCTAACAAGGGGTAAACATCTAGATAATTACCTTTACATTCGTCCAGTTTTATTACTTCATTACCTAAAGCACGTTCTAAGGCTTTATCCATTGACTTAATAATATCATCTTTGATATCATTGTATTTCTTTATAAATTCCTGTTTTTCCATATATTTAAAAATTACTTGGACAATTCGTTTAATACCCTATCTAGTCTTAGTAATACCCACGATTGCAGATATATATTAAGTCGTTTTTGAATATAGTTTGCAGTTGCTTTGTCAAATGTCGGGCAACTACTTGATATTATCGGCTCTTGAAAACATCCGACATTGTTTGTACATATATTGTTTATGCTTTTAATCGCTTCCTGTAATTGGTCTTTGGCGTACTTCTTTTTCATTGTTTCCCGTTTTATAGGTTATTGTAATGACTTAATTGTTCCCGAATAAAACTCATATGTGTTTCTTGTTCGTTTAACGGCAAAGAATAAAATTCGCTTTCACTCACAATTTTACACTTATTGTCTTTGCAATATCTTTTAAAATCTTTTTCCGTGCCGTTCCCGAAACTGAATGCTTTTTTGATCTTTTCGTTGCACCAAACGGAGTAACCACCGTCTTGTATAGCGTCTTTAATTGAATTGTACGGGCGGCCTGTTAGGCCATGGCTGAAACTGTTAATAGTAAATTGTATCATAATTATATTGTTTTTGATTGATTAATAGGTGAGTTCCGCTAATACGTCTACATTATATACGGGTAATTGTTTTGCGTATCTGGTACGTCCGTCTAGGGGTGTTTCCGTGATGGTTAGCTCTAGTAATTCGTGTATCGGTGTATTCCAGATAGGTTTTTCTAGGGCTTCTATTTCCTTGTATCGTGGTGAATCTATATATATACCTTTTGGACCGTGGTAAAACTGTTTAAAAAATGGGTGATCTTTATGTCTGCATATCAAATGATAAGTTATATGATTATATGTTATATTCTTTACCGTTCTTCTTGCCGATTTACAAATATATTGGCTACCTGTTTTGCTGTTTTTTACTATTACTTGTATCATAATGTTTTTGTTTTTATGGGTAATATATCGGTATTGATTGATATCTTTCAATAAAGGGCTTTATTTTGCCCTCTATTGACGTTTTTGGATGGAGTATTGCATACTGTCAATAATATATTCGGCATGCTCCCGGGCTGCTTCCTGTTTTTCCTGTCTGGTGGGTGTTATTCCGTCGTACTTGTATAACAGTTTGGCGGCCTCTCTGATTATCGTTTTCATCGTGCTGCAATTGGCAAGGCATTCTACTTGTGGTTGTATGCCCTTGTTTGCTTTTTTGATCACACAGTTTTGCAGCCATAATGTAATATTGTATATATCGCTTGTATTACGTATATACATTGCAAGCAAATTGGGTATGTCGTTTCTTCTTTCCATAATGTTTCGTTTTTAATTGTTTTGTTTCTGTTTTTCTACATAGTCAGTTATTCGTATGGATAGGCACAAGCAACCTAATAATATTAATGTTTCGATCATAAATATCACGCTTTAATTGGTTTATAATTATAGTAATTTTAATTTACTTAATTCTTTACTGTGTGCATGATAACCATACCTTTGCATGCATGTATTATCTATCGCTTTTTTTATTTTTGGATAATATTCTTTAAATTCATATCCTAGTTCTTTTGCTAAATTAAAACATCTTTCAATTTGTAATTTTATTTCACTAATTTCTTTTGCTCTCATTGCTATTTTAATTTAAAGGTTATATTTTTAGGAAGTTTCGTTTTGTCAACTGTTTTCACAAATTCGTCAAACTGATTTTTCGTTACTTTTGTTTCACGATCATTCCAATTAAATACAAGTTCATTGCTATGATCGTAGTATATCACGTTTTTAAGGGGAATTCCGGCGTCAAGAATGGCTAATCTAATTAGCTTTCTGTTTTCCGCTTTTTGTATTTCTTTTTCGCAATCTGCAATTATTTCATTGCGTTTCTTTTCATATTCTTCACGTTTTTTCTGGTCTTTCCGTTCCTGTATGGCTTCACTAGTATAATACCCGTCCTTGATTCTGTTTTCAATTAATGTACGCTCTTCATCCGTCAATCTTAATACAACGTTCGTTTTCGGGCTTATATGGGTTTTCCCATGTGTTACCCGTTAAGGCTTCTAATTGCTTTATAGCTTTTAAACTTTCTTGTTCCCAACGGTCTACGATTCCTAGGGTATATAATAGGTATTTAAAATATCCTTTATCCTCTGCACTATTACGTAGTATATTGTATTCTGATTCGGTAATACGTAGGTAGTTTATAGTCTTTTCTTTGTTGCTGTTTTTAAGGTGGTAGAAGCCATTTTCAACGGGGTACATAGGTTGCCCGTAATGATTGGACAAATGAAGGTTGACAAACGGTTTAAACTCCGGGAAATACTTCAAAATTTCGTCGTGACAACAACCACTAGCACACAAAACAAAACGCCCGTTCCTACGTTTTTCGTAAATGTCGGCCGTGATACTCCAATCACATACACCATTTTTGCAACAGTCGCCCAAACTTATACGCACGTTCATTTTGTAGGTTATTCCGTTCTCTACGTAAAATTTTGTTACATTGTAAGATAAATTATTTGTTTTCATAATTCTATAAATATTTAAATTGTTCGTTATTCGTTTTATTCTTCTTCTTCTTCTATTTCGTCCAGAGCCTTCGAAATTGCTTGACCTAACAGATAACAACGTATTGTAACGTCGCACGCTTCTGCACCACGTTCCAAGTAACTCATATCACACCCGAATTCCGTTAACGCTTCCCCTAACAGATCCCAATTGTGACATAGGTATTCCTCAGCCGTCCACGCGTTAAATGTGTAAGTTCCTGATGCGTTCCCTGTTACGCTATCACATGTAAACAGTGTATCATTAAGATCCTGTTCCACTTCGTCCCTATTTTCGGAGGTTACTACTATATTGTTTTCGTTGATATAGTTTAAAACGTCCCCTTTAATTGCTTCCAAATAATCGTATCTTTCCATAATTGTAATATTTAATTGTTTTTTATATTGGTTTTATTGTACTCTGTATTAATACGGGCTTGTAACCGTTACCATCTATTCCGATCTGATGGCAGCTACATTACAATATGTACGTATCGTATGTTTTTACGGCTTATATTAACTTATCCGTGCATAACAGACAAGTATTAAGGCTTATGTATAGGATACATATACGCACATACATTATATTATATTAGGGATGTTAATCGCATATCGCACTAAGTTACTATCTCCATTATCAAGTAAGACCCGTGCCTCTGCATCGTGGCTAACAATACCGCTGTTTATATTCCGCTTATTCCCTGGTTTGCGGATCTGTGCCACGCTCTCACCGTGGCAAGCCGTTTCAATATGTCATATATCGCTTTGTCCTTCCGACGCTGCAAACATACAGCGTTTTCGATTAGGTTGTATATTTCATTAACATTCATTATAAATTAAGCCCGTTTTTTCCAAAATCAATACAGTTTATATACATATTTTAAATTAATATTGCATAATATTAATAGATCAGACCGTGCAAGACCTATTTTAGCTTAATATTATGTTTAATTTCAAGATTTTTCAATGTTAATTTGTGTTAAATTTGGTTGTAAGTGTCTGAACGTGAGGGGATTACGAAATCTTCGTAGATGTCACTTGTAAAGATATTTTATTTGTAAAGATTTCGAAATTCGATTGTCGTAGAAAAGAATTCTTTTTTATTTACAAACGTTGAGAATCGTGGTAGATAAACGTGCGTAATTGCCTGTAAATCAGTGCCATACCCCCTTTTGTAGAGGCTTCGCTGCGGGTGTGTCGCTCCTGATAAATTTTTTTCTGAAAATTTTTTTTCTCCAAATTTTGCTCGGATGGCTGATTTTGCGTTTTGGAGGTGTATTTTCGGTAGTTTTCAACAAAATCGGATAAATCTTTACATAAAAAGTTACGAAAATCGTAGGTTTTTCGGTGTGTTTCGTAGGTATGGTTGCATTTTTTATGTCTTTTTTTGCAGTATAAGTTATTGGTTTACAGTATTCTTCGTTGATTTCGTCGTTTTTATATGTATCTATACTAAATTACGTATGCAGTTTTGGTGTCTGTATGTATGTGTGTTGTATATGTAATGTACGTGCATGTGTATTGTAATATAGTATGTATCGTGTACGTGTATGTATGTGTTGTAAATATATATTACCTTTAACATTTAATATGCAAATTAATAGAGAGTATATTTTCAAAGATTTACGATTCAATTTTTTTTGACAATACTAAACAGCTTGTTTTCAGCCATTTAACCATTAATTTGCGCAAGTTTTTTGACAAGTGTTGAAAAACGAAGAGTTTACGAAGTCTACGAAAAATCAACGAATTTCGTAGGTTTTTTACGAATTTCCCCAAATCAATTAGTTGCATATGCAACTATCGGTGTTGAGATTTTTTATTTTATGTTAAATTAAGTCAATTTTACATTTCTTAACGTAGAAAATAACAAGTAAATAAAAAATTATAGTTAAATCATTTTAACTAAAATGAGAAAAATTATGACAAAAGTAAAAAATAACAACAATCAACATTTTTTACTTTTCTTGTTCAAAGCATACTGTGGACGTGAAAGTAAAAAATATTGTGTAAAAGAAGATAAACTATCTTTCTTGACACGTATTTGTTAACCACGTAAACATTTGCAGTTAATTAATTTAACTATTTGTTTTCGTATTGTTTTTTGCGCTATATTTGCAGGTAAAATCAAGTAAAATATGGAAGAAGAAATAGAGATTAAACTTAGGTTGCCCGAATCAAGGCGTGTCATATGCCTGTCCGATGCAATGCCCGACAGGGAGCGTTGGTACAAGGGAATGAGGGTTCAGACACGGCTGTTCGGGTGGGTTACGCTCGTCAGCTTCAGGGACCGTCACTGCTGTCTTAAACTTGACGAGCCTCTGGAGGACGGGACAAAGGCTGTGTTCGTGTCGGAAGCGTCATTCATCAAGCGTGTGCCCGTACCTTTAACTGCAAGGTCTATGGCTGCACAGGTAGCTGGTGTCAGCGTGGAGGGTGAAGTGCTGGAGTACGAGAGGAAGATGAAGAGCAAATGGGAGAAGGAGAGAAAGCGTATAGCGGAGATATGCTCTAGGTACGGGTATGTGATGCCTTCCGAGTGGAAACGGTCGTTGCGCAGATTCGCTTCGTGGTGCGAGGACCAGGTAAGACAGTACGGTCATATCGTGGATGCGGACTACCTTATGCGCCATGATACGTCCGTTGTTGGCGGAAGGAGCGTGGATGACCTTAGGTTCGTGCCCGATGTGGATATGGTGGATGGGACCGGGGCGAACGGGAAGCCTTCTGCCGCTCGCGTTTCACGGTGTGCGCTCATGCCGGGAAGCATCGTCACCGCCATACGTAACGCAGGGAACGAGATGGACAAGTCGGTGTCGTTGTGGCGGAACAGCTATTTCGTGAAGATGAGGCGTTTAGGGTACACGTTCAATACCTGCTGTGACGGGGCAAAGACACGTGATGATGCGTTCACATGGTTCAAGGACATTACCATACAGTACATGGCTGACCTTATAGAGTATTACGGGATAAGACGTGATTCCATCGTATGCCGGAAGCTGGAGCACATCGCGGACGTGTATTCTTCGCTTGATGATATGGACTCACGCCCTGACATATCAACGGACGATTATGACCTGTATCCTGTTGTGATGTTCGGGAAGGTTGTGGACCGGGAGAAATCGGTAGAATCGGTAGAATCGGTAGAATCGGTAGAATCGGTAGAATCGGTAGAGAAAGGAGGGGAAAATGACTGTCGCTGAATCTGCAAAGGCTTCTTATGAATACATCCTTGATTCCGTTATGGGCAAGCTGGCGGACAAGGGTGGTGGTCGTGGCTTCCGTAAAGCAAGGGATGAAGGCGAGTGGAAGCGTTCCATATCCGCTATGGTCGAGATGGATATAGCTGATGCATGCAGGGAGTGCAATTTCAGACGCCACAGGAGCGGTTCCATCATGGCTTTTGACGGTAAGATATTCGTTCCCATGATGAAGGAGGATCTGATGCGCCTGTGCATGGATTTGTGCCGCATAAACGGTCTTAGCGAACTGTACATGACCGATACGAGCGAGCGTTTCTACCGTACCATTGTGAAGAACGTGACGCATGAGATATTCAATCCCAAGCGTAACTTCATCACGTTTGACAACTGTGTCCTTGACACGGAAACGATGGAAACGTTCGATTTCTCGCCCATGATAGAATCGTGCATACGTATCAATATCAATTATGACCCGTTGGCACGCAGCCCGTTGTGGGAGAAGTTTTTGGACGATGTGATTCCTGTGAAGGACACCCAGGATGCCTTGCAGGAGTTTGTGGGGTGTGCCTTTGTTGACAGGAAGAAGATCAAGATGGAGAAGATGTGTTACCTTCTCGGTTGTGGTAGTAACGGTAAGTCGGTGTTCTTTGACGCTGTTGTCAATGCCCTGGGGAAAGACAATGTGTCGTATATGGAGATGGCTGATCTGTCAGGTGACAAGTCCACATGCGAGTACAATATAGCGATGATAAACGGGAAGTTGCTCAACTACGCTTCTGAGATGGGCGGGAAGGATGTGAGTGGGGGTAAGTATAAGAAGTTCATATCCGGTGAGCCTACTATGGCACGCCTTCCGTTCGGTGAGCCTTTCCTTGCCGACATGATGCCGCCTTTCATGGCCAATCTTAACAAGATGCCTTCTGTTTCGGACCAGACTTACGGTCATTTCAGACGCTCTCTTGTTATCCCGTTCTATCGTGTGTTTAAGGAATCGGAACAGGACAGATCTCTTCCGTTGAAGCTGTCAAAGGAATCGGCAGCCATTATCAACTGGATAATAGAGGGTGCAAGACGGTTTGTGAAGAACAAGGGTGAGTTTACGAGAAGTTATACGATAGAATCCGTTACGGAGAACGCAAGACGTGATTCCAACAGTGTCCTGTCCTATCTTTACGATTCGGGGTATGATGCTGATGGGGGAATTGAACTTGAGGCTATCCGTGACCGTGACCTGTATGTGAAATACAGTGCATATTGTATTGACTGTGGCGTTAGGCCTTACAGTAAGAGAAAGATGGTTTACATGATACGACAGGAGGGATTTTCCGTTACTTCTGCGTGGGATGAGAACAGGAATAGGTTGTTCCAGATTGTCTTAAGGCGGAAATATAACCCAGAAGAATACCTGCTTCAACAGGCTGATGATATAATGAAGGAGGATTTGCCGTTTTAAAGGTGGTTTGTTTATGGATATCATGAATAGAGGAAGTATAAAAAGTGAATTGTATGCTTGGTTGTCTAGTATGACTATGAAGTATAATTGGCTTCAAGTGAAATTGGAGTACAAAGAAGATCGTGGAGTATTTTTAGTGTCATTTTCTCCCGTGAGCCAAATTGAGCTTTCCGAAGAGTTTAACCGTGAAGCAATGCAGTTTGCAGACGAGATGAACGCTATTTATGGCAACGAAGCACCTCTATTCACCGATGAGGAAGCACTCTTTAAGCTATCAGATAATGTGCGGATTTAATATTGTTTAACTGTTATTATTTTTGCCATATTACTTTAATATGTATTTTTGCTGAAAAATTTTATTGTGTATGGATAATAAAGAGATCGTTTTATTTGATAGAAGTATTCGTGTTACTTCTGATTGGTATGTATGTGTGTCTGATGCCCAGTGTGCGATAAATGAAGCCCGTAACAGGGTTGGTTTGAAAAGGTATAATTTCAGCCAGTGGTTAAAGACGCTTTACGTAAGTGACATGGTTTGCAGTATTAATGAGGGCGGCAAGGATGCTTTCAAGGTTGAGTTTGACAATGGTTCGGGTAAGATAGAGCAGTATTGCCATTTTGGTGTGTTTGTTAATATGATTTTGTCGGCAAGCCCTGTTAGTGGTGTGCTTGACGATGAAGATTGGTTTAATGATTACGTTTGTGATGTATATTCCATTGACGGTCATGTTTATGAACACGCCAAGATACTTGCCGTTGGCGGTTTGTGGCGTTATACGACAAAGAATGCTAGGTTCAGTGATGATATCCGTATGATGGATGATATCATGTATTCTGTTCCCGATGGTTACAAGAATGCCGTGTATAGCCTGTTTTTTGATTTGTTAGGTACGTTTTATTACAATTGGGAGTTTGCGTTGCGTTATGCAAAGAAACTTCTTTTAGGGGATGTGGAGGAATGATTATGAGGTGTTTTGTTCGTTTTGTCATGTTTCTTATATACATTGACATTGTTTTTGTTCTTCTTGTGTTTATGGTTCCTACTGAGATGATGTACAGATGGAGTGACGGTAAAAAACCTTACGGGTATGTTTCATGCCTGTCGAGTTTATTGGGGTATCCTGATGGTTATCGTTATACGTTGAGTGATTTCTTTAGGGATTTGAAACAGGGATGGCATAATTTCAAGTAATATGGGTTCCATTGATTATGAATATATATTTGCCAATCTTGATACTGTGCTTGGGCTTCCTTTAAGGCGTAGGGGTAAGCGGTGGACGTTGCCTGCCCGAATAAATCTGGAGAGCCATAGCAGGAAGGATAAGCTGGTTTTCTATATGAACAAGTCGGGCAGTATCACCGTTACCGAGCAGGGAGGTGATTCTGTCAACCTGTTTGACTTTCTAGTGTCTTATCTTCCCGGTTGCAGTAGTGCTTCTGATGCTTTTAGGATTCTGTCAAGCCCGGAAGGTTGCAGGATGAGTTTGAAGGATTTCTACGAGAAGGAGTATGATTCGGGTAGACAGGAATCAAAGTTTGTTGATGTGAAGTATGTTGACAGGCTTAGCGATGCCGGGCATTGGAAGGGTAACAATTTGTACGAGTATCTTTCAGGTGTTTTCGGTGTTGATTCCGTGAATGATGTGTTTTCAAGGTATAAGGTAGGCTGTATTGGAAGGGAATCCGCTGTGTTCTGGTATTCCGACAAGGATGGTAACGTGTGCCATGACAACAGGATAAGATATGGGGCGAACGGTCACAGGAAGAAGGAAACCCATGCTTTCAGGAAGTTTACTACGGGAGAAGGGTTTACTTATCGTGGTTATTTTAAGCCGTTTTTAGGGGATTATTGCAGCGATGCGATAACTTGTATGGTTGAATCGGAAAAAACCGCCATAATAGCTTCTATGGCTTTCGGTAACGGTTTTGTATGGACAGCTTGTGGCGGAATGAACCAGATTGGAAATAAATTGCCAAAAAATGTTATTTTGTTCCCCGACTTTGATAATAAAGCTATATCTTTGTGGGGTGACAAAGGACGTGTGGCAAGATGGTGGGAACACCCTATCCTGTCTTTTGGATTGAAGCATAACGATGATATCGGAGATGCTGTTATTAATAATTTGAATAGTATTAACATTAAAGAATTTAGGAAATGGATATTGGAATAGGAATTGATTTTAAGGAAAATCTTCTTTCATTGCGTAATTATATCTCTTTGGGATTTCGTTGTGACGATATTGATTTCAAGAATGCGGCTATTGCTTCCATTGACAGAATGATGGAAGAAGTGTCGGATGATCATGATGTAAATCTATTTGACGCATTGCAGAATGCGATTGACAATCTTGAGGAAATTGATAAAAAGAATGATGTTCGTGATATTTTCTGTGATTTTTACCATGTCATGGACAATAATGAACGTGTCATGTACCGTGAGTTCTTTGAAAAGTTGAAAAAGTATCGTGAGAGCAAAATAGAACGTGTTGTCCCATTAACTGATCATGAACTTATTATCATAGGAAACAAATATTTTGATTTGAAAACTGGTGATGAATGTGTCGTTGACAGTATTATTAGCATGTTGAGTTTACGTTACGGGGTGGACACATGTGCTGTTTTGTATGTAGACCGTCTTGGTAATCGCATAGCATGTTCTGTTGATGATTTCAGGAAAAAATTCGGGGTAAAAAAAAGAGCATGAACAGAAGAGGTGAAATAAAGATTGACGGAAAGGTTATGGGACCTGATTACGGGAAATACTTTTATTCTCCCCGTGGTAATATGTGGGCTGTCACCTTGTGTACGTATGACTGTGATGATGGTCGTATGTTTGAAAAAATAGAATTGTATAGGACAAAGGATGAGGCTAGGGAAGCCGCATTTAGATTAAACACGGATGTTAAAAATGGATAAAGTAAAATTCGTAAAATTAAGACGGGATGCAGTTCTTCCCGAAAAAAAAACTGATGGTGCTGCCGGGTATGATTTGTATGTTCCTGACAACACATTGATAAGAAAAGGTCGTAATCTGATTAAACTTGGTATAGCCATTCAGATGCCATCAAATATGAAGGCTATTATCAAGCCGAGAAGCGGATTTTCCCTGAAAGGTATTATTGGCGTTGACGGGAAGTATCATGACGCAGATGTGTTGGATGGTGTTATTGATTGTGACTATACAGGTTGTATAGGTGTTATAGTGAAGAGTTTTGAGAAAGAGCCTTTCTATATTGCTGCCAAGGAGCGAATTGCTCAGCTTCTTTTCAGTAATTATATTGAGGTTGAATTTGTTGAGGTTGAAAGCCTTGATTCAACGGATAGGGGCGATGGAGGTTTTGGTTCCACAAATAATTTAGGCAAATGAGAAGGAAATTTTTATTATTTTCGGCTATTTTTTCAATAGTGTTATTGGGGTTGTGTAGTTGTTCCAATGATAAGGATGATGAATACAAGGATGCTATTATCGGCACATGGGAACTTGTTCAGGTAAAAGTGGATGGTAGATGGTATCCAATGATAAGACCTACTTACGCTAAGTTTAATCAGGATGGTACTTATGTAGGAAGGGGGTATTTTGGGAATGGTTACGGTACTTATGATATATCTGGTAAAATCATTACATGTTATGTTGATGGATATGAGTACGTAAGATACGAGGTTGTTGAACTGATGTCCAATACATGTACGTTGAAGATGATGATGGGAGGTGACAGTATGGATATTAAATGTGAAAAACGATGAAAACAAAAAAGATAAACAAGATTTACGACAAGGGTTATGATAGTGTGCTGAACAAGTATTTTATCTTAGCCATGTTTGTTGAATTTGGTGAAACGAAGTATGACCGTATCTTCTTTTCTGACAAGAAGGATGCGGATAACATAAAAGTTGGTGATTTATTATGATTGGAGTTACATTAAACAGTAGGGTGAAAATCATAAACCGTGATAAATACATTTCACTTCACGGTGAAGATTCTGTAAGCAAGTCAAATGTGTTCGGCAAATTTGTAACTGTTAAATACTGTTTTGAGAATGGTGAAAAGTTTCTTTGTGCGGATGACCAGGGTAAAGAGTATATTCTTTTCTCGGATTGTATTGCTTATGTTGATCATGTTAAAGAGAGAAGTATTCTTGATGAAGCAAAGGATATACGTAGTAACAGCAGGCAGTCTGATTATGGTGATGCTGTAGTCAATTTTGAAAATATTTCCAAGATTGCTTCTTTGATTACGGGAAAGGAATTATCTCCTTATGACTGTGTGGCTGTTCAGATAGCTTTAAAATTATGTAGACAGGGATTCCATAGAAAGCGTGACAATATGGTTGACTTGGCTGGTTATGCTGATATTATGCAATTAATTGTAGACAAGGAAAATGGGGAAAAAGGCTGATAATGCGTTGCTTTTTAGGAGGGTCTTGTCGGCAAGCGGACTCTCCGATATTGATGTAAACAGGAAAAGCAGGAAACATGATATCGTGATGAACCGTGCGCTTGTGTGTTGTGTCATGCGTGACATGGGATTAAGCATGTCTGAGATTTCTGATTTCTTATGTATTGACAGGAGCACTATATATAATCTTTTGAAATATACTTCTGAACTTGACGAGAAGGTTAAGTATGTAAAAGGCAAAATGAAGGAGGAGAGATAATGCGTAATAAGAAAGGATGGGGTAAACTTCCCCTTAGTAACAATCTTCTTATTGACGATGAAAAGCAGAAGAAGATTGAGATAGCCAAGAATATTGATGATGCGGACGAGATGGAGTTATGGGCTGCTTCGGCTTATGTTATAGATACCAATCCTGTATTGTTTTATAAGGCAACCCATGAAGTTGATAAAGACATGTCCGAGCGTACTTTGTTGATAAAAGCAAGGCAATGGGTTAATTCTCCCAGGATAGCCCAGATTGTCAATTATGCCAAATCTTCCATGCTTGCTTCCGAGTATGTCACACCTGCCATGAGGCGTGTTTTGGAAGAAGAGAAGAGGGAAAAGACAAAGGAATTGATAAACAAGGACAATCTTGAATTTGAAGATGCTATAAAACTTATAGAAAGTTTCCTTAAACGTTCTGATATTGACACTGCTGATTTTAAGGATGTAAAAGGTGCTTTGGACATGTTGGCCAAGTTTAAGGGTTGGTTGTCTGATGATGATGATGCTGGTGATGATTTTTATGATAAGACTACTATAGCATTCTTTCCTTATGACTGTGACTTGTGTGTTCGTGCTAAAGCAGGATTATGCAAGAAATGTGTATATCATAGGGAGTCAACGGGTGATCTTAGCGATGATGAACGTAAATGGATAAAGGAAAACGATACATGGAAAGGATAGTCTATGTCTGTAAGGAAAACTACTAATTTAACGGTAAGGAATAAAGAAAGGGAAAGGCGTGTAAGGGAAATAGAGGAAGAGGGAGTATTTGATTATTTCCATAAATTTACTCCTGCCCAGTTGTACAGATACCTTTCACCTCTATGTAGTATTGATGCGTTACGGATATTGCGTTTGTGTATTGTTTCCGCACAGAGGGGAGATAATATGATAACATTGAAGTTTATAAGGAGGCAACTGAAATATAAACCTAGGCGTTCTGTTTTTGATTCATTAATAAATGCCGGATTGATAATAGAACCAGTTCCTAATGTTTTTTCCTGTACGGTGAAGGTAAATGAGTATTCTCATATATTGAGCATGATGCGTATTGATGATAATGCTCCCGATGTCGTAGATGTGGATGATTTAAATTGTTACAAAGTTGTAGCAGAAGATAATATTAGTTACCGTGTCGTTAGCAAACGTGGGGGTGTTATAAAGAGTTTCACTGAAAAGAGTGAAGCAAGCAATTATCTTGATAAACTGTATTTCCCTAAAGGTGAAGATGGTGACGTGGAAGCATTGTCGAAAGATGAAGAGGAAGAATTAACCATTTAGTTAACTATTTTTAGTATTGTTTTCTGTGTTAGCTTATTTTTTAATATTACTTTTGTCGCATGAGATATTGTTATGATAAAGAACGGTATGATTATCTTGTCAACGAGATTTTAAAATGTGGCAAGATACTTAAAGAGAACACCACTAACGGTAAGGAAGTTAGCTGGAAGGTTTTCTGGATAAGGGTGGACGCTCACAAAAGAAGGCTGTCCGCAATGAGAGAGTTGGACAAAATAAAAGAATATAAGTATAAAAAATAAAAAAATGGATTTAGTATTAAATTGTAAAGTAAAAAAAGTAGGTCAGTTACAGACTGGTACAAGCAAGGCAGGCAATCCTTGGCAAAAGAGAAATTTTCTCGTTGAGGAAATTGGTTCCATGTATGCCAAAGAGGTGTATTTCTATGTAATGGGCAACCTGTGTGATCTTCAATTGAAAGAGGGTGATACTATTACTGCCCATCTTGAAATCAGAGCAAGAGAATACCAGGGTAAATATTACAATGAAGTTGGGTGCTTTAAGATAGATATGCCGCAACCAGCACAAGCTCCATCACCTGCACCTGTTCAGCCTGAAAGACGGGATGATTTACCCTTTTAGCATTGCAATGCTGTCCGAAATGTGTGATTTTTGCTTGTATTGATCAAATTCTTGTTTTTGTTTGCGGATGGAGGTTTATCTTTTTTGCCATATTTGAGGTTTCCTCCATCCGATTTTATTAGTAGTTATGAAACGAATAAAGAGTGAATATCCTTTAGCTGATATATTTAATTTTGTGTTGGGCAAGTTATCTGTTTTGAAATCTATTTCTAAGCCTGTAACTTTCTCTTCCCGTGATAATGCTATCCCTGCATTATTTTACGATGTTGTGTTGTATGAAAAATACTTTAGGCACTGATATACAATCGGACACCACAGATAAAAGAGGAACTTTTATCTTAATGCTTAATTCACAAAAAGAATAACTCATAATATATATAAATTTAGGCAGTAATTATTATCTTTGTGGTGATTTTGCCACCGTAGAAGATCCTTAAAGCAATATTTGTCTTATGGACTGTTGCCTGGATCTTAAATTCACGCATAGATTTAATAAGGAGCGTTTTATAGGCCCCCTTTCATTTAGCCTATAATCACTCCTTATTTATTAGGAATTTATAACCAATTAAACATTATATACATGAAGAATTTGTTCAAAATGTACAGAGATTGGAGAAATAGAAAGTTTGTGGAAAAGATAAACAAAATCTATTTTAAACAAGATAATGACGGCAATCTTTTTATGGAAGGAAGCCTGTATGTTTATGGTAAAAACAACGGTGTAATTTCATCATGGGTGGATAAGTCGCTTGATGATGTCAAAAAGTCTATATCTGATTTGCCATGAGAAAAAAAGAACTTATTAAAAAAATGAGAGAATATCAGTCTTGGCGGAAAGGTGCTGATATTCCCATGATGCCACCATCCGAAGTCACAAGGATTATTGATTCCGCAATAACGGTGATAGAAAAGTCTGATACAAGCAAGGCGAATGCCGTGCTGTTCAAAAAAGAAGTGATAGACAAACTTCACATCACTGTGGGTGCTATGATTTTGGACGGGTATGACGAGTTAGATTCCTGTGTAAAGTATGTTAATGACTTAATACGTGAGTTAGATGAAAATTAATTTGTTTGTAAACGGAAATTTGGTGTGCGACCGAAGCGAAGCGAGGGAGCACAGAGGCAGTCTAGCTGCACAGGGGCAGTCTAGCTGCACAGGGGCAGTCGAAGTTATAACACTATGTGGTGAGGAACTTCCTAGTGATTATGACATTTCTGATGCTGTTATAATTGATGGCGATATTCATTGTCGTAGTATCAGTTATAATGGCATTGTTGTTTGTAAAGGTTCTTATACCGTTATAGAGGAAGGGGGTGATTATGGGTCACTCTAACGGTAAAATCACCGCACCCATTAATTTGGGTGGTGATGTATATCCTACCCTTGGTATCGGTGCTACTAGTAATGGTTATGATTTAGGATATGCTTGTCTTAGTGATAAAATTAACATGTGGAGCTATATAAAACCAAAAGAAGCATCCAATCCTGTTTTTGACAACAATAGCCTTCCTGGTATAATTTATGATTCTGTAAATAAGAAATTAGTATATGATAGACCTAAAACATGGTATAGACTTACTGATTTTGATGGATACGATCATGGGGCTAAACCTCTTACAATAGATAAAGATATTCTAACTAAGCCTGTAGATGCTACAAAAACAACGTTTGTACTTACAATTTCACCATATTGGGCTGATTCTAGGTATAATTGGGGTAAAATACTTGGGGGATTTACTTGGTCTAATATGAAGATAAAGGTGGAAGTATATAATCAATTAAAGAAGTTGGTGGATTCTGGGGTTTTCGTTGTAAGTAGTATTGATAGTACAGGAAAAATTTCAATTACCCTTAATCGCAATAATCTCATATCTATGGGGGATACATATATTTATATTAAGGGTTATTTTTGTGATTACAGTGGAAATGTATTATGCTTAATCCCTACTACATCTGACGGATTTATTCGTAAGCCGATAGTGGTTACACAAAGTCTTTCTATTACACTTGGAGATACAACAGCCAACGCTTCTGGATTCTCTGTTTACGGACAGTTGACAAATGGGTCTACTTCTTCTAAATGCAGATTAAACATTACAAATAACACTTCTAGTGATTACGTTGCTTCATCCGGCAGACCATACGCTAGATATAGATGGAGAGCGAAAGATGGATCTTATACAGGTCAATGGTCAGGTAATATATTGATGCCTTCGTGCACAAATATTCCTAAATCATTTACTCGTAATGATGTGGTTGATGCTGGTAATCCACCGTCTTATGGTAATGTTACTCAATGGTATGTTGATTATCAAGTTATTATGTATTGAACACTGGATATAATATACACAAACAATGGGCATGGAACGGCAGCTTAGGTCTGTCTGTGTGTATTCTGTATTGCTCATCAATGCAGAACTGGCATGGGTTTTTAGACGTTACTGCTGTCCTCCATCCCTTGAAATTTGGAATGTTTTTCCATGAGTTGTAATTTGCTTCATTGAAAATACCTAGAATCATCTGTTGTTCTATAACATACAACTGGCTTATACCGTTTGTAGCATATCCTCTACCGTAGTGTTTCTGTTTGCTTGGCGGAATAAATGATACGTTATATGGTGATGATATGTTATTCCATATCTTCTTTTGAACCTCATCTGTTATTTTTTCTATATTGTTCGTTTTTATGGAAAGTAATGTATTGGCAAGATATACTTCAACAACAGCGCGGAATCTGTTTGTATTTGTGTTTATTCTCTGCTTTGTCGTTTCTCCACCGTATGTCCTTTCCATGTATTCCTTAATGCCGTTGTCCGTCATTGAAATATACTCCCATCCAAGATCATCGTTTAGTTCTAGTGACAGCTTATTGCTTTCCAATACATATTGGTAAATGTCGTTATATATATCCTCACGAAACTTTTTGGTCAGTTCTAGCACTTTTTCTTTTTGGCTATCCGGGAGTTTTGATATTGACTTGAATGATTTAGCCCCTGCCAAAAGAAATACGGCCAGAAGGTCTTTAGAGAACTTCTCCGCACGTTCTTTGGTTGACGATTTGATACCGTTCGCAAGTCTTTTTACCTGGAAGTAATAGTCTGCAATCTTAGATATTTCTTCTTTGTTGATCATTGGCTTCTACTCTTTCTGTTATTCCGTTTGCTATCATATTTATCATCAAACTCTTGAAATCGCTTTGACTGTACACCTTTTGCCCAATTGATGCTAAAGTTTGAAATATGACAATTTGATTCTCGTACAAAACCTTTTGGTTCTGTATGATAGCGTCAAGTTTGGATAATATTTCTCTTTCGTTGTCCATAGTGCAAAGGTATGTATTAGACTTCAATTTACCATACAAATTGTTTTATTTCATTGGGTGTTATTGTACAAATCATATATTATGTGTTTATGTATGATGTAACAAAAAAGGCAACAGTAAAGATTCACATCTGCCTGCTGCCAAAGTAAAAACATCGTAATGGTTCATTTACATAGTGCAAAGTAACAGAAAATATGGTATATTTGCAATGGTTAAATAGATAAATAATGTTAATTAACTGGGTAATTGTTGATATGATTTTGTATTTTGTAGTATAAGAAAAAAAAGCAAGAAAAAGGGTCCAATCTATTTCTTGCTTATTAAGGTAATTATATACGTTTATACACGTACATATTGACGTTTCACCGCCCCGGCTACTGCCAACCACTCCACGTCCTCAACCCCTTCTACCAAGGGTGATACTAATTTAGTTTTTGCATGAAAATAACTATTTAAGCTATATCCATTAACGGATGCTTTATGATAAGGCAAAGATAAATATAATGTTTTATATTTCCAACTGTTTTATGCAACAAAAATTGGGTTTTCAACTTAAATCTATAACTTTATGTTTGTATATAAAAAAGGCAAGAGAACAGATTGAGCCTTTCTCTTGCCTTATGCAAATGAATAAATTTAAAAAAATGCAATATGTTACTGCTAGTTGTATTAATTTAAGGCATTTTGGAAATTGTTGAGGTTGCCAAAATCTATACAACCTCATTAAATATAATCTTTAAATATCAACTAGCCTAATTATTACATTGCAAATATAATACTTTTTTGTATATTTGCAATGTATCAATAAATAAAAAGGCATTTATAACCAATTAAACACTATTTAACAAAATTAGTTATGTTATAATTTAATTTATAGTTATATTTGCAATATGAAACGAGCATATAAATATAGACTTAATCCTACTCCTGAGCAAATTGTTTTCTTCAACAAATCTTTCGGGTGTTGTAGGTTTGTATATAACTATATGCTCGGTAAACGTATAGAAGCGTATCAGCGTGACAAGACGAAGATAGGATGGGTTGAACTGGCTAAGATGCTTACAGAACTTAAAAAGGAAGATGGGAAGGAATGGCTTTCGGAAGTATCAAACGAGTGCCTGCAACAATCCATAAGAAATATGGACAGCGCGTTCGTGAAGTTCTTCCGTGAAAAGGCAGGCTTCCCAAATTTCAAGGCGAAGCATTACAGCCGACAGTCATACAAGGCTATAAATTCGGTGTCTGTTGACCTTGACAACAACAAGGTAAGACTTCCAAAGATCGGATGGGTTAAATTCTTTCCGAACAGAAAGTTTGACGGTAAGGTATGTTCTGTCACCGTAAGCAAGACACCAACAGGTAAATATTTCATTTCTGTCCTTGTTGACGATGGAAAGGAAATACCTGTAAAGCCTGCTGTCAGATATGATACGTCTATCGGTATAGATGTCGGTATAAAGGATTTTGCAGTTTGTTCGAACGGTGATGTGTATGCCAATCCCAAATATCTTGAGAAATCGGAAACAAGACTAAAGGTGTTGCAAAGAAGATTCTCAAAGACAAAGAAAGGTTCCAACCGAAGAGAACGGGCAAGAAAAATCCTGGCAAGACAGTATGAGAAGGTTTCCAACCAACGCAACAATTTCCTGCATCAAGTCACATCAAAGATTGTCCGTGAAAACCAAACGATAATCATTGAGGATTTGAATGTAAAGGGTATGTTGAAAAACCACTGTCTTGCAAAATCCATATCATCCGTTTCATGGAGCGAGTTTTTCCGACAGCTTGAATACAAGTGCGAATGGTATGGACGCAACCTTATACGTATCGGACGTTTTGAAGCAAGTTCCAAGACGTGTATATGCGGATACGTTAATAGTGAATTGAAACTCAGTGACCGTGAATGGGTTTGCCCGAAATGCGGAAGGCACAATGATCGTGACATTCTCGCTTCGGTAAACATCAAACGGTTCGGACTAATATCACCCTTGGTAGAAGGGATTGAGGACGTGGAGTGGTCGGCAGTAGTCGGGACGGTGAAACGTCAATATGTATGTGTATAATTAATCATATATAATTACCTCATGGAACTATTAGTAGAAAGAAAATGGTGTAAGCCTGATTATACTATAGGGCGTTTGTATATTAATGGTGATTTTTTCAGTAATACGCTTGAAGATCGTGTTGTTGACGTGAATAAAAACGGAGTGTTTGATGGGAACGAGAAGAAGGTTTATGCTGAATCTGCTATCCCTTACGGTAGATACCAGGTTATATACAACTGGTCCCCAAAATTCGGGCGTAATATGCCAAGGCTGTTGAATGTTCCTCATTTTGAGGGTATATTAATTCATTGCCTCCATCCTGAAATGGAAATTTTAACAGAAAAGGGATGGCTTAATATGGATGGGTTTAATAAAGAAAATCCTAAAAAATGCTGGTCGTTAAACATGTCAACAAATAAGATGGAACTTGTTTCAATAGATAATGTTATAATTGAAAAGTATATTGGAGATTTGTATTGTTGTGAGTATCCTAATGGTATTTATAATAGTGCGTCATATAGAGTTACTGATAAGCATAAAATGCTATGTAATATAAATCTTGCATATGGAAGTGAAACAAGGTTAATAGAAGCTAAAGATATACCTATTGGTTCTTCATTTATAGCATGTGGAAATACATCAATTGAATCAGGTGTTGATGAAGATACTCTTGTTATGTGTAAAATATGTATGCACGTAGTTGCTGATGGATATGTTAGATGGTATAATACTAAAACAGGTGAAAGGTGTACTGTTTCTTTTCATTATAAAAAAGAAAGAAAGATAAATAGAGTAATTTCCTTATTAGATAAATCACAATTAAGATATTCTGTGAATAAGAATAAAGATGGATCTACAACAATCAGAATTTTGCATCCTGATTGTAATAAAATAGCAAATATGGTAGATCCTAATCACTTGGGTAAGGATGGGAAATGTATTCCTAGTTCTTTTACCATGTTACCAAAAGAGCAAATGATTTCATTAATTGATGAGTATCATTTTGCGGATGGTAAATATGCTAATATGAAAAAAGAAAACTTTCAGTATCAAATAGCTTCTACAAATGTAGACACTTTAAACAAAATTCAAATAATGGCATTTCTGTCTGGATACTCATCTTCAATGTCTAATGAGAAAAGTGGAACTGATAAGTGGAAAGATGGGTATATGTTATCTATAAAAAAAGACAAACCAACAAGAACACCTGCTCAGTCTTGTTATTTTAAAAAGCCATATAGTGGATATGTGTTTTGTGTTCAAAATAAAAATCATACAATAGTTACAAGAAATAGTTTATTTGATGTGCCCTTTATTACAGGAAATTGTGGGAATACTGCAAAGGATTCTGCCGGATGTATCCTTGTAGGCAACAATACATCAAAAGGCAGACTTACCGAATCACGCTATACTTCTGACAAGTTGAACAAATTGATTGATGATGCGATAAAGCGTGGCGAACAGGTTTGGGTTACGATTAAGTGATTAATCATACGTTAAAGGAAATATAGGAGCGATATTTTTGTCGCTCCTTGTTTTTTTAGTAATAATAGATTATGTACAGTGCTATACTATTCTCGCCAATTTTCCATCGGACGGTTTTCCGCCAAACAGGTGATTGATGTATGCAAGACCTTTTTGTGTGCATAGAACAACCATCACGACAAAACCTGGGTGATTCTCTCTTGGAATAGGCTTTTCTTTCATCTCGAAATACCCAGCATCAATATACTTCTGTTTTGGTTCGTTCCTGTTAGCAAAGAATACTCCTGCTTCACGAAGTTTCTTGAACAAAGAGTTTCTCCCGAAAGGCAAGCCAAGTATCTTTGCCGCCTGTCCTATATCGCACTCGCCTTCCATTGCAAAGGCTTTGTCTGCGAAGTCCGCTTTGGGCTGAATTTTGGCAATCTTGGCATCTTTTTGTTCGATTTGCTTTTTCTGTTGCTCCGATTCAATGCGCAACCGTTCTTTCTCCTTTTCAGAAGATACCAAAGCTTCCAAGGCTTCAAGATAGGTTTGCGGAGTTTGGATAGCCTTTTTCTCATTTTCGAGATATTCAAGACGGTCTATGATTTTTTCACGTAGAACTGCATCGTAGCCCGAAGCGAGAATAAGACAACCTTTCGGAGTTAGATTAAATAGAGGTCTTTCTTGACCGTTAGCGTCTGTGTATGAGCCCAATCCAAAATTGGATTCGGCTACACCTTGCGATAATAGATTGCGAATATCACGCATAACATGGGCATGTTGTTTACCCGTGACCTCTGCTATTTCAAGGGAGGTCATACCTTTTTGATTTGGAATTAAACTTTCCATACTTACTATTGTTTGGCATTATAATTATAGACAGAAAAACGGCTGCCATTTCCCGTGTCGCCAAACAATAGTAAGATTTTCTCCGAAGAGGAAATATTACGCAGGAAAGACAGCCGTGTATTTTCATACAAGCGATTGGGCATAAAAAAAAGGCCCAGCTAATATAGTGAGCTATAACCGTGCTCTGCGGAGAAAGAATACTTTACTATTGTTTGGCACCACAAAGTTACAACAATTCCTTAAACTACCAAACGAAAACAATATTTTTTTGAAAGCTGCGTCTGCAAAGTCTGCTTTCGGCTGTAGTTTTTCTATTTGTTTCTGCTGCTTTTTATTCTCCAAAGCCAATCGTTCTTTTTCCTCTTCGGCTTGTACTACCATTAGTGCAAGCTCCTTTCGGGAAAGTTCATGCTTTGCCACTTTGTGAAACACTTGCCTATAAACCTCAAAAACTGGACGTACTTTGCGAGCAATAAAAAACTCCATACAGGAAACGGTAAGTTTGTATTCATTTGTAGGCCTTCCGCCTTTTTGGTTTTCCGCATTCTTGCGTAAAACTTGATAATCAATATTTTCTATAAATTGTTCACTTGAAGTTAGTGCTCTTACAGCTTCCTCTTTCCTGCCATAAACAAGCATCCATACTTCATCAAGATTGATTGGGAACTCATTGTCAGACTTTGACAATTCAAGAACTGCGTTGAAATACGATTTGATTTCGCTTTCGCTACTCTTTTTAGATAAGATTAATTCTAACATAGCTATTATTTTAGACAATAAAAAAAACTGCACTACGTGTTGTCTAAGTCTTAATAGCAAAACTCCGAGAGTATTTCTACATCCCGACACGGTGCAGTATATATTTTGTAATGATATACACGTTATATATGGGCACAAAAAAAGCCGATGTATGCGGCTCGTGCCGCTATTAAGTTTAGACACCACAAAGTAAATAATAATTTTTGATATATAAAAACTTTGTGGTGTTTTTTTCTACATCAATCCAAGCACCATACCTACTGCTCCCCAGAATACATCTCTCCATTCGGGCACTCCTTGTCTAAGCCACTTATCGTAGACGATTTCTTTCCCTACAAGGAGGAATAAGGTTAGTGCTATTGCTGTCCATACGGAGAAAAACCATTGCGCCACGCTTACTAAAAGTATTCCTGCAATGAGGTGTTCCATTCCGTCAACTCTTAAATTGTTAAGGCATATATAGTCCAATGCCCTTCTTATTTTTCTTAGTAAGTTTATAAATTTTCCCATAGTTTAGCTGTTATCGTTGTTTTCATTGTTTTCATTATTTTCCTCTATAACTCTAGCTTCCATATCGTTTAATCTTCTGTCTTGTTCGTCCATTCTATCATCTTCGTTATTTGCTGAGAAGTCACTTTCTTCTCTTGCTGTCTGTAATGATATTATTCGGGAGTTCACAAGCTGAACGAGTGTATTGTTCCATTCAGAGAAGTCTATGTATGAGTATGGCTCTATGGTAGCGTTTATTCTTAGAGCGTTATAACCTGTTGCGTCACCTTCCATTACTCCTACATAGTATTTGAATATATTGGCCATGTCATTTATGGCTGTATTCATCATTTGTGCATCACTTCTCGCCCATTCCATTTCCGGCTCGTAATACATTGCCGTTGTTCCAGTAGGTCTGTCACCTGATGATGATTGCATTGGCGGAACGACACCGCTTCCGTCAAGTATTCCGTTGTATATGTTGTCTATTTCGGTGAATAGTGAATTTGAAGCGTCCATTTTACCCATGAACTGTGCATCATCTTCTGCTCCTACACGTAAAATGGAAGTTCCTCCCAATCCGTTTCTTTGAATGTTTATTCTTCCGTTTGTCTTGATAAGTAGCATTTGGAATGCCTGTCGTGTGTTGTATTCTCCTATCATGGACATTAAGAACTCGAAATCGTCTATCAAGTCCTGTACTGCCCCCCAAAATGGAAGTTCAAGCCGTAGATATACTACAGGTATAAATCCCAGGTTATGGAATTGATGCAGTTGTATGATATTTCCGTTTTCGTCAATATCCGTTGCTATATCTCCGTTGGAATCAAGCGTGTAAAACTCATCTTTAGTCCATACATCGACAAGTGTGTCTGTATGTTCTTCTCCGTCAGCCGATATGTATGTGGTTGTATATTCCCTTGCGAAAGCTATTCTTTCCCCTCTTCTGTTTTTATGTTCATACAGTATATCTCCTTTTGAGTAGCTGAAAGACCTGTATTTTATCTCGTCCTTATCCTTATATATATATATGGCAGCATCCCCTACCTTTCCGGCTTCGCTTATAAGTTCAAACTTGGCTGTTTCCATGAGAGAATCAGTCCAGTATTCCTTGTATGTTGTCAGCTTATCCCTGTTCTGCTGGTTTGACGCGCTTTTCTTTATCTGGAATTTAAGAGGATTGGTACATAGGTGTGATACCCTTTTCTTGTGTATCATCCTTTGAAGAGGAAATGCTCGTCTTTGCAGTACATAGGGAGTTGATGCCAATTTCTTTTTTCTTTTCTGAGCACCTACATTCGCGCTTTCATCATCCGATGATGTGGCATCCTCGTCTGACGGGATACTGTCTTTCCAGTCGGGTCTGTTGTGTATATAATGTCCTGATGTATCCCATTGTGCTAGAAAATCATCTTGTGACATATATTTGTATATCAAAGTGGAGCGTCTTGGTTTTTTCTTTGTTCCTCCACCTCTCCCATCGTCACATCTTGACGGAAGTGCCACTTTGAACGGTTCTTTTCGTAATAAAACGTCTAATTTTAAAATTTCCATAGGTAATTATAAATATTTTAATTCATCCATTATATCGTTAGGTATGTCAATCATTACATCGCATATATCAAAATATGTCCTGTATAAAAATGTTCCTTCTATCAAGTCGGGTGAGCATCCTACAATCTTTTTTGCCTCCTGTTTTTTCAGAAGTCTTAGTTTCCCGTTTTCCCTTTCCACGTCACGTCTTATTGCTCTTCTCTGGTCCATCAACGCTTCCCGTATTGTTTTGTTTACATACGGTTTGTCGAGAAGTTCCTGGTTTATGCTGAATCCGCAATATCCTAAGTTTGTTCCTTTTATACGTGTTACCATTTCATCTGCAAGCTGTGCCCTTAGATCGAAATAGAATCTTACAGGTTGATCATCCTTGCTTTTGTCTAGTCTTTTCGGAACACCTCTAAGTATTGCCAGGCTTTCGGGAAATGCGTCACGGAATGTAGGTGCTCCAAGACCGTCAAATGCCAGTCTGTTTTCACCGATTCCCCATTTCCGTAGATTGTTTCTTACCCATCGGTTTAAATCCCTTGGCTTTAATGTGTTTGACCATTCCAGGTCTTGTAAGTGATGTCCTATGAAGTGCCCCATTACACAAACGTCACCAAGACCGTATGCTATATCCAGTGTAGCACATTCAAAGTAATCGTCAAACACGGGCTGCGATGAGAACATTTCCTCCATCTCGTCTCTCGTTATCCATTCGTTCCCTCCTTTTATCAGTTTCCATGATCCCAATGCATTTATGGATACTTCCTGGGCTGTACCTCCAAGATTTTTCTGATAATCAGGATTGGAACTCATGAGAATCTTGTTATCCTCAAGTCCGGAAGCTATAAAGGTTATATTTTTGATGTATCTTTTGCAGTTTGTTTCATCAATTTTGGTATTTTTACCGAATCTTGCGATAATATAATCTTTTGCTTGAGCAAATACTTCCTGTGGGCTGTCACCCCATGCTGTTTCATGTATTGTGTCTCCATATTGAAAAAAATATCTTACTTTACCTGAACGTTCTGGTATAGCTATCCCATCATCATCTACCCACCATGATACCAATTCTCTCCAATAGTCACTATACGGGTTTGGATTACAAGCTCCTGAGAAACTTGTCCTAAGTCCAGAGGAGGAACGCAATACTGTTTGAAGATAGTTTACAATCGGTTCTGTAGCCTGTGAGCATTCGTCTACAACTACTTTAACAACATTACCTCCTTGTTGTCTATCTTTAAAATCATTTATACCCTTTTCTCCTGATATGCATGCATCTCCGAAATAATCGTATCGTATTTCTCCACCTGCATCCAATCTTGAAAGACGTTTAGAGTCTATATATTCTCCATAAGGTTCAACCATTTTTGAAACCACTTTAAGAATACCGTCCGCTTTTTCTGCGGATGTCTTATCCTTACGGAAAACGAGCGCGGAGAATGACGGGTGGTTGCATGAACTCAGTATATCCATTCCAAGGCATACGGATTTTCCTCCCCCACGATTCCCGTGCAGTATTTTTATTCCTGCCTTGTTCCTTAGAAATGCTTCCTGCGAACCTTTCTGTGGGGCAAGCAAATTTACCTTGTACCCCTTGCTTCTTCTGTCCTCTATATATTTTTGGACGAAATCAAGGCTTTTATATGGTATAATTCCCCTTTTGCCATATCGTTTTAACGATTTGACAACATCCTTAGTCTTTAATCCTCTGTATTTTAAATCAATTTCTTCCATCGTTTTCTATGTATCCCGCAAATATAATATTTTTTTAAATATTTTTTTGCTTATACACATTTTTTAACTACATTTGCATCGGTAAGAGGTACTTACTGTGCGCAAAGGTCTTGTGCATGAATCACATAAAAAAAATAAATAGTATATGGATGAAAATGTAAAAGTCATTTTTGAAGGCATCAAGAATGCGTTGGGAGAAAGTAGCTCCGTTATTACAGATCGTACAATCGAACAGACAATTAATGAGTTCTCAGCGTTCGCACCGCAGGAAAATGCGGAAAAGTTCTGGAATGAAAGTGTTGTGAATCATTTAAAGAACACTGTGGCAGGTCAGGTAAGAGCGTTTGCGTCTGATAAGCGCAAAGAGTGGGATACAATCAAGGAACAGGAGATATCCAACTTGAAAAAGGAATGGGAAAAATCACATCCTGCACCACAACCGACACCAGCACCGCAACCACAACCTACACCGACACCAGCACCCGAACCGAAACCGTTTGAGTTGCCCGATGATGTTAAGGCTAAACTTGAAGAGTTTGAAAAGTTCAAGAAAGAGTTTGAAGCTAAAGAGCAGGAGGAAAAGCAGAAGCAGATTGTAACTGAAAAGCGCAAGAAGCTGTCTGATTTGATTAAACGCCCGGAAGCGGGTATGCCTAACGAGTTGTTGCGCAACATCATTTTTGAGAACATTCATATTTCGCCCGAAGAGGAAGATACAAGCATTCTTCTGAAAATACAGGGAAAGTACAATGAAACGTGTACTAAATACACAAAGGATGGCATTAATCCTTTCATCTCTGACAAGGGTGGTTCTAGCGATGTAAAGTCATTCATAGATAGAAAGAGAGAAGAAGATAAGGCTAACAAGGAAAACAACATTGTCAGCCGATATTACAGTAAAATTAACAAATAGTTTTTTTAATTATGAAAGCAGGAGTTCTTGCAACAAGTTATAGTAAGATTGGTGGCGCAAGACATATCTTTTCTAATGATACGTCTTTGCACGTACTGTTGGTAGGATGTAACGTTCCAGTAGAACGTATGCCTACAGTTGGGAACAAACTTCCGGCTGGTACCATGATTAAATGCGATTCCTCAAAACAGGATGGCGGTGATATTCACTATTCATTCAGAATGTATGAGAAATCGGATTCTGGTGCTACGGTAAAAGTTGAAAAAATCATGGGTAATACAGTTGCCAAGGTTGGCATGGTTGTCGGTAAAGCACCTACTACTGCCGCAGGTACTACAACTGGTTTTACCATTAGCGCTATTGATTCGTCTCATGACGAATATGACATCCTTACATTGTCCGAGGGTGCAGGTAAATTGGAATTGACCGATATTTTGGTTGAAGTTACACAGGTTGGTGCTAGCGCAAAATTCAAGGTTATTCCTAATGCTATCCTGCCTTATGATGTTGACACCATTCCCGGTGCCACTCTCTATCCTTTCAACGGTGCATGGATGGTGACAAGTGAGATTTTGGAAAAACGCATTCCGCCCGTAGCTTCGGCAATCAAAAAGGCGATGAAGGATGATGAATCATATCCTTGCGTTTTCCGTTACACATTGTATAACTAATTAAATTTTTTGTTTTATGCAAAGATCGACATTTAGTTTCTATGATTGGCATTTCTCCGGGGAGATGCAGGAACTTATGGATTATGCCAATCAGAAATTTGATAACGAAAACTGGAGAAGCTACGGAGATTGGGATGTTCCTCAGATGAGTAAATCATGGAATGTCATGGTTGACGAATACACACAGGCTACCCGTCCTGTAATGCTGGCTCCTTTGGCTGAAAAGCCTATCATGGATACTACGGGATTTGAATGGTATTCTGGCCGTATTCCGAAGATGGGTCACGCCATTCAGTTTATGGAAACCGATATTCAGGAGTTCTATGAACTTGACATTCCGCAAGGCGCATTGCTTGACAAGATCCGTGAGAAATGGTACACAAAGATGGAAGCGTGTATCCAAGGTTTCCATACCGAGTTGAACTGCATGACTTATCAGGCTCTTTCTACAGGTATGCTTAACTATACAGCTAGTGGTACCAACTCAATCCCTGTTCAGATTGACTATCGTGTTCCTGCAAAACACAAGTTGAAAGCGTTGAAACAGAAATGGTTTAGCGAAACAGACTGGACACCGAACGAGAACGCTGATCCTATTAAAGACCTTCAAAGAATGTGTAAGATTGCCGACAATGATGGTGTTCCATACGATCACTTTGAAATGTCCAAGGATTTGTATGACAACTTCCTGATGCACCCGAAAGTGACAGCAGCAGTACAGGCTCGTCTTGTTCCTGCCGCAGCATCTACTACAATCTATCCTATGAACAATCAGGAGATTGTTGATGTGCTGATGAAGGTGTTCTCTATTCCTGTGATTATTCCTGTTGATGAAAAATCAAAATGGAACAAACTTGGTGTGATTGAGGAAGCCAAACCGTCTTTTGAAAAGAACACCGTTGTTCTTGTTCAGAGCGGTCAGTTCTTCCGTATCAAGAACTCACCGTCAATGTATTTGCAGGATACCAACCCGGCTGTACGTATTTCTTCTTTGGAAGGCGGACGTATCGCGTTCTTGCATCAGTATTCTTCCGAACCGTATGCGGAGAAGAGTTCAGGTGAGTTGTGGGCATGTCCTGTGATGAAGAATCCGAACAACCTTATCATTATGAAGGTTGACGAACAGTCAAATACGGGATTGTAAAAGGTTGAACCATGAAGGTCATTATTGATATAAATGGCGAAGGCACAGCAAAGGGCGCAGGGGAGTATTTCATTGGAGATACTCTCACGCTCCAAGCTATTCCCGAAGAAAGTGTAGAGTTCGGATACTGGCTTATTGCCGACAATGAAACATTGAAGCCGGAAGATAGACTGAAAGTTTCGGATAATCCGTTCACTATTCAAGTTACCCCTCAGATAACAGCAAAGGGTAACATGAAGGTGGAAGCATATTTCTATATGTCTATGCGTGAATATCTGAAAGCACAGATTGACTATGAGTTGAAAAACACATCGTATATCAGTGTTGCCCAGAAATGGGGATTCCGTTTGTCTGATGACAGCCGTGAAACGTCTGAGATGAAGAAGGATTTGGCTTATGCTGACTTGTTGCTCATTGTTTGCACTGCCCCTTCAACGATACAGGGAAAGACGAAGAAAGCCGGGAACTGGTCAATTACCGACACAAGCAAGACTATTTCTATCAATGACAAGAAAAGATTGGAACAACGCGCAAAGGATTTATACGCCAAATGGGGTTTGAATTTGGATGTTGGAACTGATGTTGAAATAACTAGATTAAGATGGTAGTATGGGAAAGAGTATTTTAGGTGAGGATATGTTTCCTGATATGGTGAGAATTTATCAGAACAAGAACAGTTCGGATAAATATCATACCACCCCGTATTGGGAGATGATATACGAAGGAAGGGCAAACATACAGGAAAAGGATACTGGTTCGGAAACGAATGATGTTGATAAATCCGAATATGCCGCCTACCTAGAAGATAACGATGTAACCATACCTTCCGGGTGTCTGTTGGATTGGCAGAATTTCAACCATCCGTTTTCGGACAACAGCAATAGTTGGCGTGAGATAAAGAAACCTCCATTTAACAATATGGAATTTGGTACGGTGATATACTTTAACCAAATAGAAAACTAGAATACTATGACAATCAATTGGACGGAAATAATACTTGCTTTGTTGGGTACAAATGGCATAACCCTTCTAACTTCAATATTACTGTTTAAGCAGAAGAAGGAAAAGATGGAAACTGAAATTGATTCTTCTACCTTGGACAATCTTGAAAAAGGGTTTGCTATTCAGGGTGCTCAGTTGAAAAAGGCACAGGAAGAAATATTGAGTTATCAGCAATCTCTTCATGATGCTTATCAGAAGATACAGGAGCTTTATAATGAGATGAACAAAATCAAAAACGAGTTGAAATGCGCAAAAGATGATCGAGATTCATTAAAAAAGCAGATTGATAAACTGAGTAAACCAGTAACAAGAAAGACAAGTACAAAAAATGCAGGCAAATAACAACGATAAAGTATTGAAAGAGTTTGGTAGTAATGTCCAGCTTGCTTTGGATGCTTCTATCATGCAGTTCATGGAAGATATCGCCACGAATATCATGGATGATATAAAAGACATAGAGGGATTTACCAATCAGACTTTCAATCTTGAAGATAGTTATGGCTGTGGCATTTATAAAGATGGGGTCCTAAAGAAGATTGTGTGGGCAAATGCAACGAAAGTTGCAAATGAACCTAGGAAACGTAACAATGTAGAATATTGGGGGCGTGAACTTGCCGAAGATTTCTTCAACAGTTACAAGTCTGATAGGTCCGGAAGATACGAACTAGTTGTAGCTGCTGTCATGTTTTATGGGAAGTATTTGGAGAATTACCATTTATTGAATGTTCTTACAGATTCTTGGCTTAAAACAAAAACAGATTTAAACGGAGGTAAATATACTGTAGTTTTTAAAAAAATTGCAGCTAATATGTTGAACAAATATTTTAAGTGAGGTAAATGGGGTACTTTAATCCTTCAACGATAAATACAACCTTGTACAATATTGTATTGGACGAGAATATTGCTGATGATGTATATAAAGTACAGCGTCCTGCAAATGTTGATGATAAGGTAACGAGTTTTATTGTCGTAAACAATAATACTAGGATTGTAAGCAACACTGAAAATGGTCCTTATGGACATTTTGGGAAGGGCGAAACAATGGCTACGGTTACTTTGTTTGTTAGAGCATTACCAGGTAATATTTATCCGTCAATTATGGATGCGTTAAGTGAGAAGATTGTGAACTTATTTCCTCAAAAGGCTGTGCAGCTTCATTTTAAAATATTTAATGTTTTACCACCAATGTTTGATGGTGTCGGATTTTATTATACATCCGTTCTGTTAAACGTTGATATTTATAAAGATTAGCCGCATGGGAACCGTAAGAAAAAAGAGTGAAAACGCATCAATAGATACGTTTTCGACATATAGTAATAACCTTTTAAATTTAGAAAATAGAATGGCACGAGTAAATTTAGACACCAGCCCTGCTTACTTGAACGGGCAGTCGGCTGCTTTAACTTTTGATCCTATTGAAATTACCGATTCGACTCAATATTCATCATTTTTGAATCCAAAAATCCTGCCTAATATTGAGTCTGGTACTACAGAATCCGCAGGAACGGACGCTGACACTTCTGAAACCAAGAATGAACAGGGTGCTACTGTGTTCCAGAACATCACACCTGGTACTATGGCATTCACGTTTACAGGTATGTCTACCTCTAAGGCTGCATTTGCATTCTTTACTACTGGTAATACAACTCCTGAATTGAATTTGGATTCTCTGACTGACACACAAGACGCTTTCGGAAAAGGTACTACTCAAAAATTGAAAGCATTTGGGGCAAGTGCGTTTAAACAGTTTGTACGTCCTATCGGTATTATCAACGGTACTGGTAACCGTATGATCTTCTTCCCGAAGGCATCATGGGCTGTCAGCTTCACAGGTGCTCCAAGTAACGCAGGATACCTTGGATTCTCCGTTACAGTGACAGCATTGGAAGTTAACACTCAGTATTTGAAAACCATGATGGTTCTCGAACTTGACAATTCGGATGAATGATGTATATGGGGTGATGGATTATTAGCCGGGCATTTTGTCCGGCTTTTATTGTTTTTTAACTACCTGTGTTTGATTTTTGTTAACCTTTGTTGTATTTTTGCTGTAAAAAATAACACCATGACAGATAAAGAATTGTCTGATAAATTAAAGCAAAAGGCTATAAGTCTTGGGCTGTGTAAGGAATGGACAAATGAATGGGGAAACCCGGATAAATATGAATTATGCGAGAAATATATCAGAGGCATTGACTTCTGCCTATTTAACAGATACCCGTCAAATGAAATAATCAAGAAGGAATTTGCAGGAGTTAGGGAGAAGTTTAATATCTTCGTTGATGATACCAACCTTTTCATAAGCAATCCTAAATGGTCTATTTTTAACGGTTCGTGTGATTGTGTTGTCACATTCAACGATTTCGGTATAGGAGAGATGTATGTCAAGGATAACAGCCATGTAAGTCTTGTTGCGCTTGATAACAGCATAGTACACGTTTCTTTGATTGACGATGCCAAACTTGATATTGTATCGTCTAAATATACCAAGGTGTTCGTACATACAAATACTCCAAAGAACATATCAAAGGTAGATGTGAAAGGAAAATTAATGATTAAACCGTTCAAGTTAGTTTAAAAAATGGGAATATTCAATTGGAAACAACCTGACTTAGATGATCAGATAAAGATGCAGAAGTTTGCCACTCATAAATACAAAGAGGTTATGGTTGGCAATAAGAAATTCAAGGTGCGTGGTCTTAGACTGGGTGCATACGATTATATTGTAGACAAGCTGTTGATACGTGACATTATCAACCCCGATACAGCGAAAAAGGAAATGATTGCAATTATGAAAAATGACGCATCTATTCCGTACAAAGTTGCAGCGGCAGGAGTATTGAATAACTATTGGTTTTTTGAGATAATTCCTTTTGCAAGACGTATATACGCTTGGTGGTTAAGCAGGCACTATGACCATAAGGAACTAACTCCGTTGATAGAAGCCATCGTGGAGGGGGCTAATGTCAGTGATTTTTTTACAAATACAATCCGTTTAGCGTTCTTGATAGATACGACAGCGACATTAAGCAAGAAGGATGCCATGAAATTATCTCTCGATGCAAAATCGGCTCAAGAGGATCTATCCAAAAAGATTTCCCCCAATTCAGAGGAGATTTAAAGCTATTCGGAGGTTTGGTAGTAATTAAGGATTGGGCTTTATTATGGAAATATTCATGGAGTTATATACAAGCTGTTATAATTGATCAACCTAAACTTGATTACCATTTTGAAGAAAAGATGAAGTTATACAAGGCTTCTCTTACAGATGATTTATACGAGAAAGCTAACATGAATGCAAGTGGTTTTATAGGTAGATTCAAAGAGTATAAACCTAAAGAAGAACATCCTGATATATTATTAAAAGACGTTTTGCGATGATAACAAAATATGATCCTAAAATATATCCCCTTAAACTGTATGTTGCAGTGGGGAATGACCAATGGAAAAAAATCAATAGAAAATTTACCAACCACAATCATGACCCGATAGATATATCTAAAGATGAAATTGAACGCTGTTATGGCTTGACTATCAATGTAAGAGAGAAAAGTACAAATAATTTAGGTGTACTTATTTGGCTATCAAATGATGGTCTAAAAATAAATACTGTAGCTCACGAATCAACTCATTATGTTTGTGATGTGTTTGACTATTGCGATATTTCTATGGGTTATAAAAATGGACAAGACGAGCATTTTGCATATCTTTTAGGATGGTGTGTAGAATGCGTAATGAATAGTGTTACAAAATATTTAAAAAATAATAATTATGAAGATTAGTTTGTTTATTACTGGAAATTTGGTGTGCGACCGAAGCGAAGCGAGGGAGCACAGAGGGGCTTTAGCCCGACAGAGGGGCTTTATGAGATAATAGCCCTGGATGGTAGTGACATACCAAAAGAATTTGATTTATCACAGGCTGTCATTGTTGATGGAGATGTTCATGTGACAGGTGACTTAACCATAGGTGGTAATATTGTCTGCAACAAATTTGTGGAGGTTTAGCCTATGGGACATTCTAACGGTAAGATAACTGCTCCGATAAATTTGGGCGATGATGTTTACGCTACGCTTGGTATCGGTGCTATTGGTATTGGATATGATTTGGGATATGCGTGCGCAAATACACATGGGAAGATAAACAAATGGAGTAAAAAAAAGCCTGTAAGGCATTCTAATTTAGGGATAATGACAGATGAACAATTTAGGTCAGTATCTTATGGGTTGAGCTTTACAGAAGGAGGAAATCATGATTATGGTATTTTTTCTTATTCCGCTCCTAATGGTGGTAGTAGTGCTCCATATCGTCTTACAGATTTTGATGGATACAACCAAAATGCTCAAACGGGTTTAGGTCTTAAAAATTACAATATAACTAGAGATATATTTAATGATAAGAGTAATTTGGACATATATCTCATAGATGATACAAGCCTTATCACGTGTTATGATTTAAGAGATTCCTTGTTAAGCGGATATAAAATAAGGCTTTTTATTACTTCTAAAAGTGGTACAGGTAAGTATTATCAGACTACAATTCCTGTTGATAAGCAATCTCTTAAATTCACGGTTCCATATCTTAATTTAACAACTTCTCTAGGTGCTGGAGATTATTCTTTAGTTTTGGATATAGAAAAAAATGGTACTTATAAAGGTTTTTTCCCAAGTGGTATGGAGAGGGGTTCTTTGAAAATAACATCAAATACAGGTATTACTATATCCATGTGGCCTAATGTTTCCTTTACAGATAATGGCTCTAATTATGCTATGTCCTTATATTATGGTGGAAGTGGATCTAGAATATTGAATCTTAATAATCAAAATCTTTTATGGAATACTCTTAATATAAGTAACGGAAGCAGTTATACGATCAGTAATGATAATGTATTTGTTCAATTCCGTTGGTCCGGCACAAACAAGGAGTATTATTCTTATGTTCCACTTAAAAGAGGTGTAAACCTTGCCAATTGGAGCATAAATGCTGGAGGAAGTAGTACCATGAACTATGGATGCGACAGATCTCAGATACCAAAAATGACAAATGCTAGCGAAAGTGTATTGCTTGTTACTACAAATATCGTGTATAAGCATACGGATGGGTATTATCATAACATTACAAATCCTGTTATTCTTAGAATGAAAAAGGATAGTGGTCCAACGCCAAGTTCAGTCGATAGATAAAAACAAGTCCGAAAGTTACACGAACTTTCGGACTATTTTGTAACCTGAAAACAATATGAAACCGATACCTATGTATCCAAGACTTATCAGTATTTTTTGCCATTTTGACAATTCCTTTTCCACCTCTACTTCTACAATTTTTTCTACGGTTATTATCGAATCTTTTGTTACCACCGTTTCTTTTTCCAAAGATGGAATACTGTCTTGTAAGAAATTCGTCTTGTTTTTTAAACTATGAAAAAGTCTACCATCTGCCATTATTCTAGCGTCTGATATGGCTAATGATGTTTCAAGATGTGAACTGTCTTCAAACGTTACTTGTTGTGTATGCTCTACAGGAAGGGTGATTATTTTTGATTGCCATACTATTCTTTCTGTCACTGTCGTGTTGTGGTCTACTATAGTTGTATTTGTCGAAGAGGGAAGTAGCTTGCGTGAGCAAGAACACGACAGTAACAAAAAAAATAGCAATATAGAAAACGGCTTATTCATCCATCAAGTTTGTTGCTATAAGAGATATAAACTCTTCTTTCGGTATCTTCAACGGTTCAGGGGTGTTCCATTTTACTTCAATCGTTCCGTTAGTGCCGATAAGATCAATAATGTGAGTAAATCCTTCAAAAGAAAGATATTTAGGTTTCATTTCTGAATCTTCCTGTAATTTTTGCTGGTATGCCTCAGAGTATGCTTTGTTAAGTTCTTCTGTTTCCTTGTTGAAATCCTCTTCTGTTTTTCTGATTTCATCCGCTTCTTTCTTTTCCTCTTTTGTCGCGTCTTCCTTTCCATCAATTTCCTTCATGCGGTTGATATTCTGGGCACGCTCATCGTATCCTTCCTTCTTTATTTCTTTAACAAGTTGTTGCATATCATCCTCAAATGATTTTACACCTTTGTCGTAAGATACACGCATAAGCATAATCTTTGCTTTCAAATCTGATGGAAGTTCCTTATCTTCTAATGATAGAGGGATATTCAAGAGAGTTAATCTCTTTAAAAACATTTCTTGATTTGTCATATCTTCTTCTTTTAAAACGAAACTGTTGATATTCCTTTTTGATTGATGTAGCTTTTTACATCGGTAACAAAGGAGTTGATAATGGTAATTATAGCGATCTGGGTATCCAATTCCGGGTAGTCATTGTAGTTTATATTTATACCTACTCCCTGGTTGAAATAAAAAGTCGCTAACATATTTTCCGACTCAAGAGATTTCACTTCTCCGCCATCAAATGAATTGATGTTAGTGCCATCTGATACGTTTACATTTGCTTTTACTTTATACTGTTTTTCATTATTAGCATCATTACTGAACATGACACTAGCACTATTTACGCCTACTAGCGTTACTTTGTTTTCTTCTACAGCCATAGTTATAAAAATTAGTCAATGCAAAGATAGTATAATTGGCTTTATTTACTATTTTTAATGTGTTAAAAAATACTAAAGCAATGTTCTACTAAAATTAATCGTAAACTTTACGCGCAATTAATTCGCGTTGGGAATTGCCATTTCCCTCTACCGATTAGCGTATAAACCGCCTCGTCGGATACTTTTTTCCTTATGATATTAAGTGCAGCATTTACATCAGCATTTATTTCCCATTGGGGAGAAACAAACATTCCTCTCTTAGTGCGTTCACCTATGTATTCTCTATGCTTGCATATTTTTTCCTTATCAATAAAGCTACATTTGCTAGTATAACTTTCTTCCGTTATTATGACGTTTATTCCTTTCAATTGTGCTTTGTATCTAATCATTTCTATAAGTTGTTTGAAAGGTATTGCGACAAATTTCTGATTGTTTACCTTCCCGATATTAACCTCTTGTTTCCATCCTTTATTGTAACCAATGACAATAGTATTGATATTGTTGGAAACTGCATGATTGATTATTATCCTAGATGCTTTGTGTATATAGTCAGAAATTCGTCTGTTTCGTTTTTCTGTAGTTCGCTTAATTCGTTTTGATGAATCTGTCTTAATCCTGCTACGTAGATATGCTATTTTCTTATTGTAATACTGGTTTATTGCCTTTACTGGTTTACCATTAATAATAAATGCAAATCCTGTGTTTGTAGCACATGTGGACAGGTTGTTTATTCCCAAATCAATTCCCATGTACCGTCCGTTGTCTGGCATCATTTCCTTTTCTTGTCTGTTATATACCACTTCCATTACTATATGGTTAGCCTTTGGAACAAACCGTACCTGCTGTATATTATTTTGTTTGGTTGTAGCAGTAAAGGTGTATTGTTTTGGTAGTTTTATAATGCCTTTTTCTCTCTTTGTTGATAAGGATGTTGTGGTAAATATGGCTATAAACCTACCCTGTTTATCTAAATATTTAGGAATATGTATTTTCTCTGTGTATTTTCCCTCCTTCTTTTTCCTTAGTAGCTTAAAAAATGATTTAAAGTTATGGTCAACCAACATTAGTACCTGTTGTGATACGGATGTAGGTAGTGCGCGATAATCACAATTGTTTTCACTTCTTAGCTTCTTATCCAGTTCATAGTAATTAAGGTACTTATGTTCTTCTTTCTCCATGAAGAAGTGCTGTCTAACGTGATATAATCCAGTATTATACAAGTTCTTACACTTATATAATATATCATCCAATTCTGCATAACGCTTATCGGATCTGTGGATTATGTGACGTTCTACTAGTTTCATGAAGTTAGGGCAATTATGTATATTTACCAGTATTATGTTTTGCCAGTAAAAGGAATTATAATATGTTAGACATAATATCCTCCTATTATTGACAATGCAAATATACAATATTGTAATTACAATAGAAAAAAATACATGTTAATATATTATAAATATATTATCTTTTTGTTATTTTGATTTTTTTTAGCTATTTTAGCAACTTGAAAATAGAACAAGTATAACCATTTATAATGGTGTCAATTTATTCCTTAATACCATTAATAATTATATATCATGGCTGATATTGATTTAGGAGCATTAAAATTCAAGATAGGACTAGATGATTCAGGTCTTGACAAACAGATAAAAGACATACAGAAGAAGTTACAGGACACTTTCAATCAGGAAATGTCCTTCAAGCCTGTATTGACTGATATTGGTAAGATTAACAAACAATTGTCAGAAGTAGCTGAAAAAATAAAGAATGCAAATGAAAGCGCATCTAAAGTAGGAAATGGTAAATCAAATAAGAAAATGGACATGCTTGTCCAAATCGAAAATTTATCAAATAAAATAGTTGAAGCTACAAGGGAGTATGACAGATTAGAAAAGACTTACCGTAACCTTGGTAATGCAGGTGGAGATAAAGGTATGTCTACAAGAAGAGCAAATCTTGAAAGTCAAAAGAAAGCAATAAACGATCTTGTATCTGAACTGAATAGATTGAAAACTGCATATTCCCTTACAGCAAATAGTGCGCCTAAATTGTCTATTACTGATGAAAGGGAGCTTAATCTTCTACGTCAGCAATACGAAATGGAGATTGCACGGACAAAGGAGATGGATAGACAAGCATCAAAGCAGGAACAGGCGAATAAAAAGATGCAGCAGACCAATCAGAAGTATCTACAATACCTTTCTGGTCAGTCTGGGCTTGCCCTTGGTATGCCGGAGGAAAGTGCTGAGGACTTGAACAAGAAGATTGCCGCCATACAGAAACGCCTTGAACTATTGAATAAATTCAAGGTTGAAGTTCCTTTAAACAGCAATCAGATAACAAAGGCTGACGCTCTTATTCAGAAATTGCAAGGCAGATTGGAGAAGTTGCAATCATCTTTAAGAAAAACATCAACGAATGAATTGCTTAATATCAATCCTACGTCTATCAATCAGGCTAACAATCTTATTTCTGAATTGACAAACAGACGTAATGCGCTTAATACGACTGATGCAAACTATAACCGTACCCTTACTCTTCTCAACAGAAAGATACAGGAACACAACAAGTTTGTAAACGAAGCTACATCCTATGGAACAAAGATGCAGCAGACCAATCAGAAAAATGCCGCAAGTTCAAAGGAGTTTTCCGAGGAACTGACAAAGCAGAGCAGAATGATGCGTGAGTTCGTCAATACGATAAAGACTTATGCCGGATTCTACTTTTTCAGAGATATGTTTCAGGAACTTGTTGCCATTCGTGGGGAGTTCGAGTTACAACAGGTGTCATTGCGTGCCATCATACAGGATGCAAGACGGGCAGACCAGATATTCAGTCAGATTAAGGGTCTTGCTGTAATATCTCCTTTCCAGTTCAGCGATTTGGTTGGATATACCAAACAGCTTGCTGCATTCCAGATACCTGTCAACGAATTGTACGGTACAATGAAAAGTCTTGCGGACGTTTCCGCAGGTCTTGGCGTTGATATGGGACGTATCATTCTTGCCTATGGTCAGATAAGAAGCGCAGGTGTGTTAAGGGGGCAGGAATTACGCCAGTTGACAGAGGCCGGTATTCCTGCATTGGATTCATTGAGAAAAAAACTGGAAGAAGTAAGAGGTGTGGCTCAAACTACTGATGATGTGTTCAACGCCATATCAACACGTCAGATTCCGTTCGAGTATATTCGGGAGATGTTTACCACAATGACGGAAGATGGTGGTATGTTCTACAAAATGCAGGAAATACAAGCCGCATCCTTGAAAGGTATGGTAAGCAACCTTGCCGATTCATACAAGATTATGATGAATGACATAGGCGAGGCGAATGATTCCGTTCTGAAAGGTATCGTTGGAAGCATAACCGATGCGATGAACAACTGGAGATACTTCTCTAAAGCAATAGAGGGCGTTGCTGTAGGATATGCCGCGTTGAAAGGATTACAGCTAGCTAGAACAGCTATGCTCGGTAAAGAAGTTGTTGCAACAACTAATGCCATTAAAGCTGAGAAATTACGGGAAGCCCAGTTGCTTAAACAGGCTGCGATGTACAGAACGCTCACTACTGCCGAGAGATGGAAGATAGCGACAGCGTCAAAACTGTCTGCCGTAGAGATAGTTGCTGCCGTTAATTCGGGAAAGATGTCGGCAGAGATGGCTAAACGTATTCTTGCCACGAATATGCTGACACAGGCTGAACGGCATCTTCTTGTCACCGAACTTAAACTGACAGGTGCGGAAGCTGCAAGAATGTTGTCTATGACAAAAACTACAATGTTGATGAACAGATTCAAACTGGCAACATTCGGATTGACAAATTCATTGAAAACATTGTGGCTTACGATAAAGGCTAATCCTCTTATGGCAATACTTACCGTTGCAGGACTTGTAGCGGAAGCGTTTCATATCATGTCTGCACGTTCGGAAGAGTTCAATCAGAAGATAAAGGATAGTGCAAAGTCTTTCCGTGAATCATACAGTGATTTGCAAAAAGACCTTGACAAGATAAACTTCGATAAACTTACCCCGGAAAACCTTGAACAGCTTGACACGAAACAGTTGCAGTCGTATGAGGAAACGCTTACTGGAGTATTGTCTAAATATGGCAATATGGGGCAGTATATAGTACAAAATAGCAAGAAAATAGATGATCAGAAATCTCGTGTGGAATATCTGCAAAAGTCAGCATCGGAACTAGAGCAGGTTTATAAGCGCGCTGCCGAAAATGCGGATATAATGTTCAAGGCGGATAAGGCAACATCTACGGGTGTATTTGGAGATTCATTCTCTGATATGCTTAAAGATTACGAGGAATCGTCTGTAAAACTCACTTCGGCAAGTAAGGATATAGAAGAGTTTCGTGGTCAGATAGTACAGGCATCCAAGGAGATTATAAACATGGGTAAGGGTACTAAGGAATGGAGAAACGAACTTACCGAACTGATAAACAAAGGGGCTTCGGCAGCTACTATTGTAGAGAAGATACGTTCTTTAGCTGAAACGTCAGGAGATGCACGAACATTTGAAATATTCAAGAACAAAACCCATTTTGACAGTGAGGAATTGTTGAAGGAGTATGAGAAATTGAGGATGGGCATAATGGGCGAAACTGAAGAACTTGAAAAATCATTTAATGTTTTTGCAAACAGTCTTGAGAAAGAACTGAAAAAAGTATTTGTAGGTATTGATGTAAATAAATTAAATGATGCTCAAAAGGACTTTATAAGGATTCAATCTGAAAATTTTGCCACAACTAGCGAACTTGGGGAGAATGCTAAAAAATTGTTTAATGAATTTATTGACAAAAAATATGCTGTTAAAATAGAACTTGACGATAAGGAAGCACAAGAAGGATTGACGGGATGGAAAAAATCTCTTGACGAAATTACAGGGCATAAATGGACTATTGCTATAAAGGCTGCCGATGTGAAATCTATGGAGGATTACTTTAAATCGGTAAAACAGGAATATAAAGACGCCAAAAGTTCAATAGAAAATTTACAGCGCACCATTGATATGTATGTTAGCCAAGGAAAGGTCAAGAAACTTGGAGATGAGTATCAAATTACAGGCATTGTAAGCCCTTATGAAGCCGAGCAAGTACAACAGACGGTATATGAGATTAACGCTGCCAACGAAGCGATGTCAAAGGCTACGGGAACAGCAAAACAATTCAACCTTGAACTGGAAAAGCAGAAGAAGGAAGGGAAAAAAAGAGATCCTCTTGCTGACCTTTGGAAAAACAGATTGTCATTGCTTGAATCCGCATATTCCAAGTTCAAGGATTTGAGTATTAACATAGGTAAGGAAGAAGCCAAAAAGCAGATCGAAGCCATATACGGTTCACAGGCGTTAAAACTTGGCGTAGATATTGTATATGACAAACAGGCTATTGTTGACAGTTACAACAAGGCTGCAAAGGAATTGGAAACACGTGTCCCACAGGATGCGGTCAAGAACGCAAGGAAAGCTGCCGAATTGTCCTCTGAAATTTATGTTGAAGCAGCCAAGAAGGTGATGAAAAGAATTACGGATGAGTTTGACAGATACAGGAACAAGTATGACTTTTACAGTGACATACTTGGAATAACGGGTGATTCCGAACTTGCCTTAGACCTTGCCGTTCAGTTCAGTGGTGATACATCTACTATGGCTGAAAGTTTTGCAGCAGGGATATACAACAATCTGCAATCCGCATTGGCAGGAATGAATCTTGACCTTGGCGTTTCTGTCGTGCCAGACACATCTTCATTCACCTCAATGAACCAGTATATCAATCAGATACAGGAAGCCATTAAGGGGAATAAGAATATCGGAGAAGATCAGAAAGAGGTTATACAAGGAATGATTGACGCATGGAAAGGCTATTTCGGTGAGATGGCAAAGCAGTATGCGAATGACCTTGAAAAATATGGTGACTACTATACACAGGTTGATATTATCAGGGAGAATTACCGAAAAAGAATTGAAACGGCAAAGGGTATGGGCAACACTTCATTATCTTCCGCGTTGCAGAAAAGTGAAGAAATGGACTTGTTCAAGCTGACCACAGACTATCAGAACTTCTTCGGTGCTGTTGAAGCGATGTCTATGGAGGCTGCAAATACCGTAGCTGACAAGGTAAGGGAAATGCTCAACAGTGCGTTCAGGTCTGGTGCTATCAGCGCAAAGGAATACATGAAGGAACTTGAACGTGTGGACAAGCAGATAGAGAAGATGATGAAGAATAACCAGTCTGACTTTCAGACGTACATGAAAGATGGGATTGAAGGTCTGTATAATAAGCGTTATGATGCAGGAAAGTCAAAGATGATGGCAGGCATGAATGATATGCAACAGGCTATGGCTGACATAGAAAATGCTTCCAAGGCATACGAGGACGCAATGAAGAACGGTGATGAAGAAGCCGCCAATGCCGCTTTGAGTGCCAAGTCGGAAGCCGAATCAAGATACAAGAGCGGACAGGAAGCTGTCAAGACTGGCAAAGGAATGATGGCTGCCGCACAGAACGCTTTGCAGACGGTGAATCTTATTGACTTTATCATAACCAATATATACAATGCTATAAAGGCTATGCAGCAGATAATTGCATCTGTGTCCAACCTTATGGATTCTATGGGTAAGGATACCGATAGCGGTTTCATGCGCGAGATGAACCAGTTCTCGGAAGTTATGGGCGTTATGAATGAGGGTGTGAAGAAATCATGGGATTCATTCAAAAGTGGTGATTTTGCAGGTGCGATAGGTTCGGCTATATCCATGCCGCTTGATGTTATCGCTACATTTAACAGACAGCATGACAAAAGACTTCAAAAGCATATAGAGAATCTTGAATTTGAATCAAAGAAACTGACCAATATCTATAATATGCTCGAAAAAGAATTTGAGCACATTATTAATCCTGAAAGATTAGATGAGGTGACTTCCCAACAGGTATCCAATCTGAAACAGCAGTTACAAATTCAAAAAGAAATTCTAGCAGCCGAAGAAGATAAGAAAAAGTCAGACAGGGAGAAAGTGGAAGAATACAAACAAACCATAAAGGAATTAGAGTACGAAATAAGATATTATTCAGAAACACTTGCTAGTGAGTTGTATAGTATTGACTTGAAAGGCTGGGCTAGTCAGATAGGTGACGCTCTTGTCGAAGCATGGCTGAAAGGGGAAGATGCAGCCAAGGCGTACAAGGATACCGTAGCGGACGTTATGAGGGATGTTGTCAAAAGCTGGGTACAGCAACAGTACATAGAAAAGGCAATGCAACAGGTACAGACTACATTATTTGGAGCGGACGGTAAAGGTGGTATGTTTGCGGACAACAAGATAGACAAGGATGAACTTATAATACTAGGAAATGTAATGGGTTCATTGGAATCAGCCTTTGCGGAAGCCGGAGGTGTAGTCAATGAGATAAACAACGCCCTTGGTGGTATGCTTACCGAAACGGAGGAAAATGCGGAAGGTCTGTCCAATGCCATTGCAGGAGTTGACGAGAATACGTTCAACCAGGCATTGGGGTATCTTAACGGAATGAGATACGAAATGGTTGTACAAAGCGATCTACTCCGTCAGTTGGTATCGCTTAACGGTGGTTCGGCAGGAACGGGAGGAACTAACATGACAGCCATACAGCAGTCACAGTTGGAGGTTCTCACCCAGCAGCTTGCCGCAACTATGGCGATAAAGACAGCACTCCTAAGTGTCGTTTCCATTGCCCCAAGGTCAGGCGGAAATGCGATAAAAGTTATAATTGACTAAAACAAACGCCCTGCTAGCTTCACAGTTGGCAGGGCGTTCCAGTTTGATTACGAACAAAAAAATCCAATCACTTGAGGTGCTTAGCGGAATCGAACCGCTGTTGTCGGTTTTGCAGACCGTTGACTAAACCACTCATCCAAAGCACCGATTTTGATGCAAATATAGAAAAATAATTTTTAAAACTAGATGGTTTCTAAGACTATTTTTGCTATTTTTGCACTAATTAAATATGTACACGAATGGCTATAGCTAAATATTTTATAAAGAAAGGAAGCGATACGGCAAAGGATTTGTATGCCACATACAGGCTGTATATACTTGAAAGCAAGGGATTATGGGATTTGCCGACAAGAAAGGAAGCCTATGCCGAAAAATGGTATGACAAGAACGGTCAGAAGGTGTACGAACCTGTCACGCCTGTTTATCAGCCAACGGAAGGAAGCATAACATTTGCCGCTTTGGGAGATGTGGAAACGGTAAAGACGAATATCCGTTCGTTCTATTCATATATAACCAATGTGATACCTGCCACTCCCGGTACGCCATACGGTTCATCCTCTTTCTCTATATGGAATGATGTATGGGGAGAATCGGCAAAGCAGGTGATAAGATGCACGGGTTTTGAAACAGGTGCAAAGATGAGTTATCAGGACGTTCAGGACTTGCAGAACCCGGACCGACTTGTGTCCGCCTATACATTTTCGTTAAATTTCAGTATTGACCAACCAACGCTTTAAAGACCAATGATTTTACAGATTAAAAGAGGAAATAGGGTTATTGCGGAGAGTGCTGATTTTTCATACAGCCCGTCTTTGCAGGAAGTGAGAAAATTGACTTGTGAAGTCGTTTCCGTTGTTCCGATAGAGTTCAAGGCATACAACTCAAAGAGCGAATCGGAATACGATACAGTCGTATATAACGGTAATACATTCATCCTGTACCAAGCCCCATCGGGAGATAATCTTAACGAAGCAGGGAAATACAAATACTCCCTTCTGTTTTACGGTAAGGAGGTGCTTTTGCAGAATGTAGCGTTTCTTGACATAGTAAGCGGAACAGGCGGTGAGATAAACAAGATAAGATACACACATGGCGGTCTGTTCCAGTTTTGGGGTGATGCAAAACAGCTTGCCGCACGTATAGAAGCAAATATAGAATCTTACAATGCTTCATTGGACGTGGGATATACAGGCATTGGTACATGGACATTGAATGTGGATGCAGAAGGCGAACTGACAGAGGATATGATTGACATAACCGATGGGACCAACCTGTTTGAAGCATTGAAGAACTTCTATGACAAGTTTTATCTCAACTATTACTTCTCAACCACAGCAAACGGTGGGATAATAACCATTACAGATAAGGCTAGACCGTCCGTAAACTGGACATTCAAGCAGGGTGACGGTGGGGGTGCTGTAAAAGTTTCCTCTTCCGTAGACACAAGCACACCTGTCATAACCCGAATCATACCACAAGGCGGAAGCAGAAACGTTCCGCCTGAATACAAGAAGGACGCTAAGCCTGCCGATGAATCACGTTATTGCCCGTACATCCTTCTTCCGAATGATTCTGACGGGAATATAAGATATTTCATTGACAGTGAATACGGATTGAAGAACTATGGTGTAAGAGGGAAAACCATATCAAACACGTTCAGTGGGATATATCCCTCCATCAGAGGGAAAAAGCTTGGCGATCTGTACCCGTCAGGACTTCCAGAATGGGATACATACAAGGCGGATGGAGAACCAGACCCTCAATCGGGAAAGGTGGCAGGTGAGGGTGCTAGCGCATCTACACGGATAGACAAGATTATCGGTTCTACTCCTATAAAGAGTGATGATAGTGACAGTTTCTTCATTTATATGACCTCTCCTGGATTCAACCTAGGATACAAGGTATATGAGGACGGTGATTCATCCGACAAGATAAACGACAATGTGCAGCCCCAGTACAAACCCCATGCTATGTTTGACAAGTACAGGGATTTCGAGAGTTTTGATATATATGGTACAAGGGCATATTATGATCAACCTGTAAAGGTTACTGCCACATTCTCAGGAAAGATGCTTTTCAGCATATTACCTATAGGAAGTGATGCTGTAGGGAAAAAGGTGAAGATTAACCTACGTATGGTTTTAAACCGTGTATTGGGTCAGGCTTCTCCTTTGAAAGAGGTTGTAATTGGTGAGGAAGGTGCTACTGGTATGCTTGAAATACCTTACGACAAGACCGCTCTTGTAGGATATATAGAAAAAGGTCAGAATACGACAGTCACCATACGTGTTGAGTTCACGTTTGATTCTGATATCCCTGCCGAAAGCTGTAAGATAGGCTTTAGTGAGGAAATGACATGCAACATACATTTCGGTAATCAGGACGGTTCACAGGACAGGTTCTATTATAAATACGCTTCTGTAACGGACGCGGTGTTCAGTATGCGTACAGGAACTTATACAGGAACGGAATTTAAGATAAACAAAAACGGTATTATTCCTCTTTATGGTGAAGTGAACGGTGATACGGGGGAAACGGAAGAGGATGTTGCCATGTTCAACAAGGGGGCACGATATAAAATATCATGTTACAGAACAGATAGCGACAATGCCAAACTTCCCCTTTATACGGATGGTAAATCTCCTTCAATTGCAGCAGGAACGGAGTTTGTCATTCTGAATATCGTCATGCCCGAATCTTATGTGACAATGGCTGAGAATACGCTTGAAAAGGCGGCTCTTGACCACCTGTCAAGATATGACCATGAGAACCGAACCGTTTCACTTGACATATCTAGCGGATTTGTCGCAGAGCATCCTAACCTTTTCATTGACTTCATAGAAGGAAATATGCTAAAGGTAAGGGATGATGGAATAGGCGTGTTCGATTTCTCTGATAACGGTCAGATAGTGGATATGCAGTTGCAGATACAGTCTTTGGAAATTAAATATTCCAAGGAGAATATGTTCCCGTCATATTCATGCACCATTGCAAGAAGAAAGATACTGTCTTTCTATGAACGGCTGGCACAGGAGAATCAGACCGCTTCAACACAGAATACGACAAATGTAACATTAGGCGGAAGTGGTACGGGAAGCGGAACAAATATTTTCTCTGAACAGCTACTTAATGACCTTATTGCATCGTTTCAAAAGTTCAACGGATGGTTTGAATGGGATGAAGTAAACCAAGCGTTACGATGCAAGTCAGCGTTCTATACAAACCAATGGATATCAGCGTTGGGCGCACAGAGTGGTAGCGGAGAACCGGGAGGTGGTGAAGGCGGACTGATTAAGGCCGTGTACGGATTTGCCGATTTAGGTAAGACGTTTGACGATTCCAACCTTAGCAATACATTCAACGCATATACCATCAACGAGATATGGAAGCTAGCCAAGGAAGGCGGAATGAATACGGACAAATTGTGGCAGGAGTTGGGAAAGGATGATCCGACAAAGAAAATTCACATATCCCATCTTCCTGACAATAAATTTGTAACGCTTGATACGGAACAGACAGTAACTGCAAGCAAGATATTTACTGGTCAACTGTCTACGGCAAATGTAGTTCCTAGCGTGAACAACGCATCCACACTTGGTCTTGAATCGAAGAGATGGGAGAATATTTATGCTGTAGATGCCAACATAAGCGGCACGGTGAAAACACAGGCGTTGCAGGTTGGCGATATAAAGATTATATATGATTCCGTAAACAAGGCAGTCACATTTGAGCACGCGGACGGAAATACGGAAATAGGCTTCTATACCAGAGGATGGATTTCCGCTTTAGGCGTATCTCCTGGAGGAAGCGGAGGAAGCGGTGGTGACGGACTTGTGAAAAACGTATATGGTTTTTCCAATCTCGGCACAACCTTCTCCGATTCAGACCTTGACAATACGTTTAATGCGTACACGATAAACGAGATTTGGAAAATGGCGAAGGAAGGTGGTGGTATAAAAAACATCACCCAGTCGGGAAGTGGAAATGCCGTAACAGACATGACACTTAGTTCTGACGGAAAAACCATTACTGCTGTATTCGGGGAAACATTCGCAAGGCAACAGGACTTAGGCACGCTTAACAATACCGTAACACAGTTAAGCAACAAGTTGAACAACTTCCTAGAAGGAAGCGATGCCGATAACATTATCAACAAATGGAAAGAACTTGAAGCGTTTCTTGACGGTCTTACGGAAAGCGACAACCTAGCCGAACTTCTTACACTGAAAGCGGACAAGACCATAACGATAAGTGCAGGAACTGGTCTTACGGGAGGTGGAAACCTGTCCGCAAACCGCACATTGTCACTGGCTACCACGGGGGTGAATGCTGGTACATATACGAAAGTTACAGTAGACACCTACGGGCGTGTTACAGTTGGTGATAATCCTACCACTTTGGCAGGGTACGGGATTACTGATGCCGTTACCTTGACTACTGCTCAGACTATTTCGGGAAGAAAAACGTTTAGTCAGAACATAGTATTCAACAATAACGGTGGTATAACATATACTGATTCAAATGTAGTATTAAGAAACTCAGACGGTAATACAATACTAGCTAGCTTTGGAAATGGCGAAATAAATCTAAGACCTAATGGGCATAATAATACGGAAGGTGCTGTTTGGATTAATAAGGCAGGAAATGTTCAAGCACCATCAGTGTCAACAAATACCATTACGATAGGAGATGCCCAACTTGTTTACGATTCTGTAAACAAGGCTCTGAGAGTGAAGCATAGAACAGACGGAAACACGGTAGGATTCTACTCGGACGGTTGGATTACGGCTCTTGGAGTGCAGACAGGTAGTACTGGTGGAGGAAGTGGTGTCATAAAGACCGTATATAGCTTCGCAAACCTTACTGACGGCACAACCTTCTCCGATTCAGACCTTGACAATACGTTTAATGCGTACACGATAAAGAAACTGTACGACATGGCTGGACAGGGAGGACTTGACGCTGATGCTATGTGGGCTGAATTGAAAAAGGCTGATTCAAGTAAAGTCATAGACGCAAGTCATATCCCTACTTCCGTATTGGACGGTAGATGGGTTACTTTATCCACCAATCAAACTATCACAGGGCAGAAAACATTTACGCAGCAACTAAAGTCGACTGTTGCCACAGGGTTATCACCGTTGATAGTTTCAAGCAATACGCTTGTTAATAATTTAAATGCAGATTTATTAGACGGTTATCATCAATCTGCATTTTTGCGGGCAGATGGTGTCAATCAACATGTAACACTTACAGGAGGGAATGGAAATACCGAAGGTTATAGGTTGGTGCTTGAGGCTACCGTAATTGGTGGATGGTCTATTAACAGTATGATATTTCTAGTAAATAGTAGACATTCAGGTACAGGTATTATAAGTATGGTATTTCATACAACGAATAAGGAAAGCACTAATTATACAGGAGCATTATACTATTATGGAAGCACTATTTCATTTGATAACACGATGTGGCGATTATTCTATAATACTACAACCAAGAAGATAAGATTATTCTGGCATTATTATGATCATAATGATTGTCATGTATCAATCTTAAATAGGAGGGGAGTTACCACAAATATATCCAATGGAACTTGGTACACTACATTACCATCAGACAATGGGAACGAACTTCCATCATATCATAATAGGTCTGATACTACCGGCTCTCTTGCTACCTCCCGTACCCTTTGGGGTCAACCTTTCAACGGTACGGCTAACGTAAGCGGAAACATGACGGGCGTAGGTAACATAACGATGAGCGGTCAGCTTACTTCTACCGTAGCAAGTGGCACGGCTCCATTTATTGTGGTAAGTAACACTGTTGTGGGTAATCTTAATGCAGACATGGTTGATGGATTGCACCTGTCTGATTTTGACGGACGTTATGTCAATGTAACCGGAGATACCATGACAGGGGATTTGACTATGAATAACACCAAAGGATTCAATATAGGTGGGGGTACTAGAGTAGTTAAAACTTCGGGTAATTGGATTCATGGTGGTGGTGATACAGCTTCTTCAACCGATGCTAATTTACGTTTCGGCTCTTGGCTAGGTATAGGCTGGTATCCTACAATCAGCAGACAAACCGTTGCACAAGGGGAAAATGCCATGTGGTTGAATGTAAGAACAGGTGTGCTTAATGTAGCAGGTGGTATTAAAGAAAGTACGATATGTATAGGAAGAGTTAATAGCGCAGGCAATTATGATGGTGCATATAATGGAGAGATAAACAGATATGACCACCATTTGTTTTTACAGCGCCATTCGGGAAAATACTTGATTATGTGTACTGGTGGTGGATTAGCAGGTATTGGTACTAATTCTCCGGGTGAAAAACTTCATGTTGCTGGAAATACAAGAACTGACGGGTACTTTAAATCTACCGTAGGCACAGGCACGCAGCCTTACCAATGTTCGTCCACTACATTGAATACCAACTTGAACGCGGATTTACTGGACGGTTATCATATAAGTCAAATATCCTTAGGTTATCCTTCTGGTCACATAAAACACAGGGTAGGACCTTTTGGTGGTGATCAAGATAAAAACTGGCGTAAGATAGTTACTTATGTCAATACTACTGGAGGACAATATAAAGCCTGTACTATTATAGGTACAATATGGATTAATCATGGAAATCACTCACAAGGACAGGTAACAGAAATACCTTTCCAAGTAGTACTTTACGCTTATGGGGGAACTGCCAATAGTCAGGTAAATGGAAATTATTTATATATTCCGCCTTATTGTACTTTTGATTGCATAAGAATAGTAAGGTACGCAAGTAACAGTTGGGAATTACAAATAAGACAGTATTCAGATTGGACTACTATTAATTGTGAATACTCTGCTTTTTCAACAGGCGGAGGTACGATTAATGCTGGACAGTTTAGCACTGATATTCATACTTCAACTGTTACAAATGCTTATAATTCAAACGTTACTACACCACAATCTCATAGCGTATGGGGTGTTACTAGAACGTTCTATATACAGGATTACCATTCTGCCAATACTGGAGCAGGAGTTAGTGTAAACGGAGGTTCAAACTGTTATTTGAAGTTACCGAGCACAACTAGATTTTCCCGTATTGATTTTTCCACACCAAATGCGAATATCCGGCATAGTGGGAACGACAATGGAAATGAGGTTGGAAGTTCGACCTTATCAAATCTTGTCATAGATTCATGGCATGGCGTTTCATTTACTACTACTTGTTCTAGCACGTATCAGAACAAGATAGCCATGTCAGTGAACTGCCGTACAGGGCGTGTCACAGCGAACAATTTCCATGCTGCAACTAATATTACAGCAAACGGAGCAATTACAGCCAAGGCATCCTCTTCCGATATAAGGTTGAAAACCGATATTCAGGGTTATGATGCTATGGGTATTATCCGTAAATTCCGGAGTGTGAAGTATCACTGGAACGCTATTGCCAAGGAAAATTCCGAAGTGTTCAACCATGATAACTGGAATTATGGTCTTATCGCACAGGATTTGCTTTCCGGCGGTTATAGTCAGTGGGTAAAGGATACATTCAATGACTACTATACCATAGATTATGAAAGGCTTATCCCCGTTGTATGGAAAGGTTTGCAGGAAGTTGATGATGAGGTTACAAGATTAAAGAAAAGAGTAAGAGAATTGGAAAAGAGATTAGGTATTAACAATTAATAAATAAAAAAATATTATGGGTCATTCTAACGGAAAGATTACAGCCCCGATAAACCTTGCTGGTGACGTTTTCGCCACTCTTGGCATAGGCGGTGTGAATGGGGCTTACGATTTAGGATACGCTTGTGCAAACACCCACGGAAAAATAAACCGGTGGGCACGGTACAAGCCTGTAAGATATGAAAGCCTTGCTCCTGGACCAGATGAAAAATGGTGGCAAGGATGGGATGGAAACTGTGGTGTCAAGCCTTTCCAAATGGCAGGATACCGGGATGCGCCAAAACACGCTGATGGAAGCATGAACGGATGGGAATACACCCCACCGACAGGTGGTAAGTTTCCATTTCGCCTTACCGACTTTAACGGATACAACCATCGTGCACAAGCCCCTATAAATAAGTTCATGTGCCCTACTACGGCGTCTAATCAGTTTAACAGCAGTAGTTTTACGTGTTCTGCCGCTATAGTGTTGCCATCGGAAGGGCATGATACGGATTATCTTAACATGGGTGACTTCTCCGAGATAGCCGAGTGTTATTTCGGAGTTTATGTTAAGCACAAGACCAGTCAGATGTACAGGCGTGTTACTGCCGATAAGAAAATAGGAACAGGGTATGCAATGGTGACAGTAAAGTCATGGGGAATGGCTACTGGTGATTGGGAGGTTTCTCCATTTCTAAGTACAGCTATATTGAATCAGGACGATCCCGATATTGCACATCTTGCATATTCCATTCCTATGATGAAAAAGGCAGAGATAGAAATTGTAGGATCTTATGTAAGCATATCCATAATTGGTGGTACTATGCCTTCTATTATGGGATATATTGAAGTCACTGTAAGAGTGAGAAACAGTTCAAGCAGCCCTGTTTCTTTCCGTAATAATAGCTGTATGGCTAGGTTTGCAAGTAAGAAATTTGAAGATCCTATGGTTATAGGTGAAGCAAGAGAAACAATAGAAGATTTCCAAGTATCCGCCAATTCTAATATTGACAAGAAGGTGAGAATATTCATATCATCGGACTTGATTCAATCAGGAAGTTGTAGGGTATGGGTAAGCCTTAACAGTGCGGCATATAAAGATAGTACATTGCTTCTTTCTATGGGACCGCAGTTATAAGAACAATCATCCCCCTTGCCGTTTACCAGCAAGGGGGAGTTAATATCCGTTACTTTCCCACGATTATATTGAATGATTCAACCATTTCATGCAACACTCCATCAATTATTATTCCATTCAATCTCCTTTCGTTCCAAAATAAATAGCACCAAGTATGACAAACGAGCATCCGCAAAGGAATGCGAATATATGACTAACTATCGGGTTCATTGTTTCAATCCTTTAAAAACATGACTAATAACATCTATTGTCCATCCGTTTCCTAACAGACCCATGCCTATATGTGGCTGTACCGACTTGGTGTATCCTTCGGGTACGGTCTGTAATCTTTCCGCTTCCGTAATATTGGGCGTTCTGAAACCTTTTTCGGGATTACAGTCGGGTGAGTTGAATATCAACGGTGTAAGTGATTTTTTATATCTTCTTAACAACGATTCGGGGTTCTTGGCAAACCTGTTCCATGATTCAAGCATACACCATGATTTGTTTTTCTCCACATACCCGTCCGTAATGATGTCCTTGAACAGTATTCCCTTGTCCTTCCATGCAGGTATTTCCCAATTACACCAGTAGTATCTTGCTCTCATTTGCGCGGAGAAATCGGAACTGTTGATATACACATAGTCTACTCCAAGATGTGACGAAATAAAATCAGCCCACTCGGATTTCATCTTCACGTTTTCAAGCAGGAATTTTATATTAGGATTGAACTGTCTGATATGGTTCAGTATGTTGACGTATTCAAAGAACAGACTCGAACGCTCGCCATCAAAGTTTAGCTTTTCTTTTCCAAGTCGGGAGAAATCCTGGCATGGTGTACCTCCAATCAACAGATCAATATCTTTCCATTCTATATTCCATTCTTTCCAATTCCTGATATCACCTAACTCTATGATATCAGGATAATTGTCTAATGCCACCTTAATAGACGGTTCATTTATCTCGCTTGCGTAATACTTATTCACCTTTATCCCTGCTCGTTCAAGAGCAATCCTACCGCAGGCTATACCATCACATAAACTTAATACATTCATTGATATTATATTTTTTATTTTTAAGCAAATATACTGCACAAAACTGCTCATAACCAAATTGTTTAACGAATTTTATGCTATCTTTGCGATAATAGATAAAAAAAACAAATTATGCAATTTTCGATAGTTCCCAAAATGGACTCCGAGATTATGTTTTCGGATGAAGATTTGTCCGTTTTCAGAAAATCAGTTGACGGGCTGTATTATATGATACATACAGAAAGGGTTTTGGAAGCAATGCCTATGACACTTACGGAAGACGGTATAGAGCATCCTTTCCCTTACGATACCTATGAAACAGGAACCTTTGAGTTTGAAAAATTGCTTTCGTCTGAAAATTGGTCGCAGTATGAGAAAGATAGGATTTTTTAACATAGGGCGTCTTGGGCTTGTTAGAACATGGCAGGTAGAGACGAATATAAACGAAATCATAGAGAAATGGATACCAAAACACATGGTGTTCTGGTACGATATGTCAAAGCCTGTGGATGTTTATATTCCCGGCGTTACTTATGCAAATCCTTTTGTGAACCTCGGAGGAAAGATAACTTATGATAAGACTGTAAACAGATGTTCTATCACCCATACACCAACAAATAATGCCAATACTAGTTTTTGGCAAATAATATGCTTGCCATTACAGTCTGTTGATTCTTACAGGATAAAAGTTACCGGACTTCCGGAGGGATTCACTATAAAAGGTATATTAGGATATGATAGTATTCAGATAACACAGGATGGAGAATACGATATTAAATCATATACTAATAGCAGTTCTACAAATACATCATACCCCGGATTTTATTTGGCGGGCGATAATGTGAATGATGTGGACTGCAATATTGTGGTAGAGGAAATTCCTACAAGACAATCCGTACCTACCAACGAGATATTGAAATCCAATCCTTATCTACAGGATTTCAGTGGGAACAAAAGACCATTGAAATTGAATAATTTCCTGTTCGCGGCTATGAGTGGTGTGGGAGGATATGATATAGCCAGTACGAATATTCTTCCGGATAGAGCTGTTGTGACGGTAACAGACAATAGGATTATACATATTACTAGCAAGCTATCCACTACTAATAATATGGTAAATATAGTACCGTCAAATTCTACGCCTACTCATAAATTTAAGGTTACAGGACTTTCTGATGGCAGACAAGTTAGTTTGGTAAACAGAAATGGCGGATTTTATACCTTTGACAACGGAGAACATGAAGTGACATTAACCTATCCCGAAGGAACCACTTCATTGTATAACGCCATAGGAGTTACAGGGGACATAGGAGATATGGACGTAACAATAGAGTTCCTGCCTAAATATCCCAATGCCCTAGTGACAGACGGAGTGGATGATTACGGTGTTGTGGAGAACTTTAAATCACTGCAAAATTACATGATGTTCTTCCAATGTGCTATCATAAGACCTACCGCTCTTAAAGGTATGTTCTCGACAACTTCAATAGCGGCAAGTAATCGAGGATGGATGTTATTGCAAGGACGAAGTGCAAATTCTGTAAAGTTCGGTAACTACGTTTATACAGACTTTAAGTTTACGCCTAGTGTAGAGGATAAAATCAGTTATGTTCTCTCGGCAAACAATGAATTAATGACTTGCTATGTAGGTGAAGAGAAGGCAACTCTAGCAGGTACTTATGGACAAACTGGTACAAATATGTCATTATTCTTGTCGGATAGCAACAATAAGACTAGATTTGGTTCTATGGCGTTTTATAAATCTATCTTGTTCGATTCCGTTCCCACCCAACAAACCGACGGATTCACCGAGCAGGATTTGATTGACTACTATATACCGAAGGCTATCGTAACGATAACGGTGGTGGACGTATCAGGCTCACCCATACAGGACGCAACGGTCACGGTGGGAGGCGTACAGTACAAAACGTTGTCTGACGGTACAGTAAAAGTACGGGGTATGGCAAATGGCACGATGTCGCTGTCTGTAAAGAAAGACGGGTATATGCCGTTTTCTGACAATTCATGGAAGCTTGCTGATTCAAGGATAACGCTAGAGGTTCTTCGGAATACCGTAATCACTGAAAATGGATACAGCATATTGCTTGAAAACGATGGTTTAATATTAACGGAATAATATAATGGAAGATAATCTTAAAATTTCACAGATGCCTCCCGTTGAGACCGCTACGGGAGAAGAGATGATACCATGTGTGACGGGAAGCCCTAAAGAGAACAAATCCGTCACGGTGTCCAAGATAAGACAAGGCATGGTAATGGACGAAAACTATGTTCATACCGACAACAACTTTACTACCCAGTTAAAAACCAAACTTGACGGGATACAGGAAGGCGCACAGAAGAATACCGTCATAGGCGTGAAAGGTAATGCCGAACAGTCTTACAGGACAGGAAATGTCAATATAACAAAAGACAATATAGGTCTGTCAAATGTGGACAATACGTCCGATGCCGAAAAGCCCGTATCCACCGCACAGAAAACAGCCCTAGACAAGAAGGTAGACAAGGTGGACGGTAAGGAGTTATCCACAAATGATTTCACCAATGACTACAAAACGCTTCTCGAACAGATAAAGATGCAGCAGGGGAACATATATGGAGTGGAGATGAGAAGAGGGCAGACAGACCCTGTATTTCAGACATGGATAGGAAAGGAAGAGTTCAAGACATCTCATCCCATCCTCAACTCTTTCCGTGTGGCAAAGGTAAAGGACGGTAAGGTAGTCGGATTTCTTGACCAGACCAATTTCTTCAAAATGGCTGACGGTAGCCCGTCAAATATTGTTATTGACGGAACTGATGTAACAGATGATGGAAGCGACATCATGCTTGTAAACACCAAGCCTTTCTGGATAATCAACGGAGGAACGGATGATACATACGAAAGAAGGCTCGTCAGTGACGCTCCGTTTACATACGGTGGCGATACGGCCATAGAGATAAAACCGTTCGGAATGAGTATCGGTTACTCCACGATAAAGGATGGGAAGCAGAGATCTATTTTTGACAACACGGTAAAAGGAACAACGGCAGCAGGAAATCTAGGCGTGAACATAATGGAAGGAAATGGATGGCCTACGACAAACGTGTCACGTTTTGATTGCGAGAAATACGCTAGGGCAAAGAACCAGGACATCACGAAGAACTATCCTTACGCCAATGCGTTCGCCCTTGACCTTGAAGTATGGTGCACGCTTCTGTTCATTAAGTTCAGGACAAAAGACCTGCACGCACAGTCTGTTTGCGGAAAAGGAATATCATCCAACGATTCAGCCCCCGATGCGTCAAGCTGGGGAAAAATGACAGGAATCAGATTCAAGAAGGCGGACGGTCAGACCTATGTGTATTACAATATGAACGGGAAAGGATTTAGAGCGTCAGAAACAGGAACGTCTTATGGTTTCGCCATATTAATAAACAACTACCATCCTTGCATGAAGATGTTTGAAGCACAGCTTGCCATGTCATACGCAAAGGAACACAATGTCTCTCCCGACACTGAGTTTGAATATGAAAGTACAAAATACAAATACTACAACTTCCAAGGTCATAACGGATTGGCTGACGGGGAGATGTCGGGTATCGTAGCCAAGTTTGTCAATGCAACTGTAACCAGCGGATGGAGTATTCCTGACAATGCGGCAGTGGAAAACCGTGAAATAGAGATATGCTTCACACAGCCTATCATTCGCGGACGTATTGCCGGGTGGGGAGATATATGGATGTGGTACAGTGGGATAGATTGTGTCATGCACGATTCCACATCCATAGACATCTATCAGACCTATGACGTGAACAATCTGACTACGGACAATGTGGCCACAGAAAAGAATCCCGGGGAGTCTTACGGTTTTGAGAATACGTATGATTTTATCGGTTCTATGGCTAGAGGTGAAGGATATATAACGAAGAACTTTAAGAACTCTCTTATTGGAGAGGTCAAGGGAAGCAATCTTCACACGGGGGAATGCCATTACAACTGGTTTACGGGAAATGCAGGTTCGGGTAAGATTAGAAGGCGTGGTGTTTTCTTTGGGGGTAGGTCGAACAACGGCAATTGTTCTCTGCGGTATGGTGTTTTGAACCATGATCCTTCGACTGTGTACGCGTACATCGGTGGCGGCTTTCGTTGTACAATAACCCAATCCTAATTTTTCACGAAGTGAAAAATCCCCCTCCCAAAACTTGCAAAATATATTAATTATGTTTAAGTTTGCATAATAAAAATCTAACCAAATGCGTCAGCAAAGTTAAATAAGTCTGTCAAAGGCGGTTAGTTGAAAAAAGGCGGTCTGTAGAATGGTGGTGTTTACTTTGGTGGTAAGTCGAACAACGGCAATTGTTCTCTGCGGAATGGTAATTTGAACCATGATCCTTCGAACGCGAACACGAACATCGGTGGCAGCTAACGTGCTAAAAAAATTACTGCTATACAGAAGCCTCGTCAGGAAGATGAAAAATGTCAAGACAACCCATTGTTTGAGGATGGGAACTTATTAGTACATTTACAGTTGTAGGTATATGGAAAGTTAGTTATCTTTGGCTCAACGGACAAAGAAAAGCACGTAAGATGAAAAGATTGAATAATATTTTTGAAACGATAGGCAGTATGGATAATATTGTCTCTGCTGCTGAAAAGGCAAAGAAAGGAAAGAGAAATCACAGGGGTGTGAGGGATTATGAGAAACATAAGGATGAATATCATCAGAATGTTTATCAGATGCTCAAAGACAAATCATACCATGTAAGCAAGTATGAGGTGATAGAGAAAGTGACTGATGCAGGAAAGGTAAGGGAGATACACAAACTCCCGTTTTACCCGGACAGGATTGTCCAGCACAGCCTTTTGATACCCATGATGGACAGATGGACGAAAAGCCTTACACTTGATTCATATAACTGTCTGCCTAAAAGGGTAATTACAAGTAAGGTAAAAAAGCATTCCCTTGTGAGAAAGATGAAACGGACATTGCTTGAGATGGATAAAAACGGGAAAATATACGTTTTGAAAATGGATATTAAGAAGTTTTATCCGTCCGTAAGACACAGCGTTTACAAGAAGGCATACAGCAAAGATTTGAAAGACAGGGATGCGTTATGGCTTATGAATACGCTTAATTATAGCAATAAAGGTCTGGCTATTGGCAATCCTGACGCTCAGATAGGAAGCCATTTGGTATTAAGGTCTTTGGACCATGTTGTGAAGGAGCAGTTCAAAGTAAAGCATTATTTCAGATTTGCCGATGATATGGTGATATTATCCCATGATAAGAAACAGTTGCATGAATGGCTGTGGAGGATAAGAAATTACCTGTGGTATGAAAAGAAATTGGAGATGAAGAAAAATTACAGGATATTCCCCGTTTCAGAAGGAATAGATTTCGGTGGATTCGTCTTTACTCCTGGTCATACCAAAATAAGAAAGAGAATAAAGAAAAACTTTGCGTCAAAACGTAATAACCCAAAATCAATTACGAGTTATATGGGTATGTTGATGCACTGTGATTCTAAAAACTTAATTAATAAAGTTTTAGTTAATAATAATAGCCACATGACAAAGATTAGTGACTTAAATATAAGAGTGTCAAGAAAGTTTGACGGAAAGGATATAAAGATAGACAAACTTGTCGATGAGCATATAGACATTCTTGATTTTGATGTAAGACCATCTACAAAGAAGGACAATAGTACATGGGTAAGAATGCAGATACTGTTCAAAGGAGAAAAATGCTTTGTGAAAGGCGGATACGAAACATTAGGAGCATTCCTTTCCCAAGTAGACAAAAGTCTTTTACCTTTGGAAGATGTTGTCATAAAATTCAATAGGGGTTATTATTTTGATGGAACATTAGATATTTAAACTATGGAAAGAGGTTTGATTTTTGACGAGAAGCCTGCCTTTATCTTTGATTTAGGCACTGGATATAGCAATGTTCATTTAAACATTGAACAAGTTGACGAACCCGAAACGGACGATATGGGAAATATTGTACAGGAAAAGTTCGTCAAAAAGTGGAAAGCCGATGTACAGCGTGTAAAGAACCCTGTATCATACGACAAAACGGTAGATGCCGCCATAAAGGATGAATTTCCAAACGGTGAGGAAGAAGCGGCTCTCAGAAAAGGTATTTTAAACAAACTTGACCCGGATTATGTAAAACTGAACGAGTTTGCAGAAAGTGTGAAACAATCTTACTTAAAAGGATATGGAAAGCAATGACAAACAACAGATAGGTGGGTATTTCTCCACCAAAAACGCTTCAAAGGACGAAGCGTTAAAAGGTATCGTGGCTGCAAGAATATCAGCATCGGAAGATATAACCGATAAGGAATACACAGCATTGTCAAACCTTATAAGAGTAGCGACATCGGATGGATGCCGTATCTCATTGGTACAGGAAACAAAAAGCAGGTCAAGCAGGATAGCACCAACAGGAATGCTTCTCCCGGCAGGAACGGTGGAATATTTTTCAGTCACACCAGGAAGCAAGGTAAGTGTTACGGGAACAGCAAACATATCATCTATCGAGTAAGTCATGGGCATGAATTATAACACTATATTAGCTTCCTTACTTGACGGGATATCTCTAGCATTGAAAAGTGGAAATTCAAATGTTAATGCAGACTAGTTTAACTTTCTAACTGATGCGATAAACAAATCCACTATCATACCGTCTTATTTTGATAGAGAAAATGCCATAAAGTACCTTGATGTGAGCGACACCGAGTTTGCAAGGCTTACATACAAAGGTACTAAGTTTCATCCCGTACAACCGTTATTATCACCCGTGAGAGTACAAGGAATGACAAAACCCGTTTATTTGAAAGAAACATTGGATGCTCTTAAAAATAACGGGCTTATACGTCCAAAGAAATCAAGGGGTAAATACAAGACTAAAAACTAGACAACCTCATACGCATACATTGTAACACAATCATCTTTATTCTCCATATTAACCGCTTTGAAAATGTTTTCTTCATTATCCAAAGCGGTTATTTTATATGTTCCGTTCGTCAGATCAACAGTGTCACCTAATTTTATATAAGCGTACTTGTTTCCACTAGATATTAAATACGTAATCTTTATTGGATTATTATTCCATTTTTTTAATTCTTTCATCTTCAATTCCTCTATTTTAAAATTATTTCGCTAATATACGAATAGTAAAAGCAACATACAAGCAAATAACTTATTTTAACAAGTTTAAACTATCTGAAACACAATAAGTTATACTACGAAATTTTTATTTTTGTTTAGACCATCCATGTTGTAAATTTACATTCGTAAAGATGAGTGCACAGTCTTTACGGGAGTTATAATACACACACATTAAATTACAATATTATGGGTTCAGACAAAATTTTTATGTTCGACAATCCTGCCGCTGGAGAAAGCGCAGGTATTATGTCAATGATTCCTGCACTGTTGCAGAATAAAGGATTAGACCCCAATCTTGTAGCTGCCTTGATGAATGGTAACAAAAATCAAGACGCTTGGGGTGGTGCTGGTTGTTATTGGATCTAGATTATCCTGCTCTTCTTCCTGTGGGGTGGTAACGGATTCGGTAACGGGTTTGGCAATGGAGCAAACGGAATCCCTGCTCAATTGAACAATGAAGCAGGACGTGAATTGTTGATGAATGCTATTCAAGGAAACGGAACAGCTATCAACCAGTTGGCTAGCTCTTTGAACTGCTCTACTCAACAGTTGCAGAATGCTATCTGCCAGATTCAAGGACAGATTCAGCAAGTTGGTAACCAGGTAGGTCTTTCCTCTCAACAGATCATCAACTCAATTCAGTCCAATAGTGCAGCTATCGGTCTCAGCTTGCTTCTTGCTGCTGCGATATCCGTACAGCTATTGAACGTCAAGGATGCGACAGCCGTTTGGCTACTTTAGAGCAGACCAATACTTTGACAAGCAACACAAACACTCAGTTTAACATCTTGTCAAGTAAGATAGACGCTCAAACTCAAATCATCCAAAGCGGATTCTGCGAGTTGGAAAAGAGAGAAATGCAACGTGAAATTCAGCAGTTACGTCAGGAAAACAGCAATTTGGCTCTGGCTGCTTCTCAACAGGCCCAGACTGCAAATATAGTTGGACAACTTAAGGCTCCGTGCCCGGTTCCATCCTATATAGTGCCTAATCCAAATTGCGGTTGTGGATATGGTTATCCGTTCATGGCTGGTTTTGGCGCAGGTTACGCTGCTGGTGACAACTGTGGTTGCAATTGCTAAAATGTAGTTAAGAGTTCTTTGACTTATTGAATTGGGCTTCGTAATCGGATAAAAACATCCATTTATATCCTTTATGTTGATTGATTTTATTTCTGCAACATAAAGAAACACAAGAAGGGATAAATCCTAGTTTTTTTGATTCAGATTGTGATTTCAAAAAGATTATATCTGAATTATTGGTAGTATTTATTCCTACTACATTCTTTGAATTTGGATGAAAGAGCATTAATCTTCTTTTTTGGGCTTCTGAATTATGTTTGCGAGCTAAAGGATAGCTTAAATTCATTTTTTGAGTACAAAATCTTAGATTATAAACATTATTATTTTTAGGATTTCCATCAATATGATCTACTTGGTCATAATGATTAACATTATCTATAAATGATTTGGCAACTAATCTATGGACATAACATATTTTACTATGATTATTTAACCATAAATTTACAATAAAATATCCTTTTCCATCATTAGACTGTTTCATAATATGTGGCTTCCACCATCTTTTAATGCCTTTTGAATTAATCAATAGTCTACCAAGGGAGCAAATACGTCCTTTTGAAGAAACCATATATGTTCCTTCATATCCGATTACGTCCTTCCAAATTTCTCCTTCCAAGGAGATGCTCTTAATAAATTCTTCGTTTGTCATTGCTAACTTATTTTAGTGATGCTAACATAGGAAAAAGAGGGAAGGGCGTTAGCAAACCCTTTTCAATAGGTTGATCGCTCCTATCTATCCCGATGCAAAAATAATAAAATTCTAAAGAAAGGGAAAAGTTATGAGTTATTTTTTTAATCCTTATATGATGGGATATAACGCTAACCGTTTTAAAGGAGTACATAGACTTGACTTTGGAGGAATACCGTTTGTTAGGACGTCTTCTGTAACGACAGATACGACAAATTCAGAGGTTATCTATGGTATTAACCCGTGTCTGTTCAGACGATTGCCAAATCAAGGTATTTTGCTCTTGAGTGTAAATCATGTTCCTGCTGCCGGATCTGATGCGTATCTTGTTTCTGTGGCTACCACATTGACAAATACCACATCAACATCCACAAGCAAGGTTCCTTTGGTAAACGGTTCGGGAGATCAGATTCCGTCTAGTGAAATTTCACAAGGCAATAAATACTTTGTCTATTACGACAAATGTAATGGGATATTTCAAGTAGTTAATCATATCGTTGCACCTGCTACTGCCGCACAGGCTAGAAGCACTGTAAAATGATATTAAAAAGTTAGAATAAGTATGTTTCAATCAATACGACAAGGACAGCAGTTTTTCATATTGCATAAAGGGGAAAACCCAAGATGTGATGTGGGCACTGTGATAAGTGTTTCAAATCCTGTCCCTAAATATCAGAATGGATATGCATCATATCCTCTTCCACAAAATGAAATGGTTGTGGATGTGAAAGTAAAAGTTGGCGATGATACTCTTGATTTTCAAAAGTTACCAGCCAATCTTAGCATAGCAGACTTTTCCCAAGTAGGAGGAAACGTAGTTGTATCAGAAAGCAAAGATGCTATCAATGCTGAGATAGAAGCTATGAAAGTGAGCAGTATGCGAGTAGTAGAATCTGTAGAATATCATCAAAAAGTAATCAAAAGCTGTGATGAAATGCTTACCGCATTAAATCCTGCATTTGCGGAAAAAGCTCAACAAGATAAGGAAATGAAAGAGCTTAAAGGTGAATTGTCTCAGATAAGGGATATACTTGCTCAACTTGCTGCTTCGGGTATCAAATTGCCAGATGTGCAACATACAAACAACAACAACAATAACAACAACAACAATAAAAAATAATAACTATGGGTTGGAAAGTATATGGAATGGGCCGTAGCTTTGAAGGCGAAGATATGGACCGCGAATTAGAAAAAGCGTATAAAGAAGGTTATCGTGACGCTATGGAAGAAATGGATGGCCGTTATGGTGAACGTGGAATGCGTAGAAGAATGGACGATGATGGGCGCATTTGGGACGATGATGATGAATACGGAGAAAGACGTGGAGTCAAAGGTACTGGTCCCTATGCTAGACGTAGACGCTAATTCAATTGATTTAAGCCCGTAGTGGTTTACTACGGGCTGTTTTTCTTTAAAAACAAAAGCTATGGAAAGAACGAGATTAGATGTATATGAGAAACTTCCTTCGGGAATGGAAAAATATCTTGCAGAACATGGATGGAATTTCTCAAAGAAATTGTGTGAATATGCCGTTTCAAAAATGAAAGACAGAAACGGTAACAAAATACACCCATATGACAAAGACCAAGTAGAAGCATTGATGAAGCAATTCAATGTTGAGTTGAAGAATGATGTGGAATACAACAAGGTTTATGTATTGAATATGGTACGTGCCGACTATATGGGTTCATCCATAGTCAATGAGCAATATGCCTGTATGTTTGTAAAAGACTATCTTGACGATGTTGACGGAAGTCCTACCCGTGCTCTTGACGAGTATTACGCAAAGTGTATAGCCTGTGGAACACCTTTCTCTTGGGAAGATTATATTTAATTGTTATGGTACGACAAAGACTATACATCGAAGAATATGATTGGACAGTTGATGTGTTCTATTCTGTAGACAAACACTCTTACTTAAGAGCAATATACAGGTTAGAATATATTGGCTGTCCTTTTCATTTATTGAACAGAATAACGGATAAGATAAAGACTGAGAAGTATAATTATGGTGTTACATATTCAAATGATAAGTGCACTGTAATGATTATCAGTCATAGTACATCTGATGAAGAGTTTATGAATACCCTAGAACATGAGAAACAACACATGATTGGTCATATAATTGATTATTACGGCATAAAGCCTTCATCAGAAGAAGCTGGATACCTTGCAGGGTATGTAGGTGCTTTATTTACAAAACCTATAAAAGAAGAAATTTGCGATTGTTGTAAAAAGAAGTTAAAATAAACATATTATGAAAAAGATATTTATGGCTATGATTAGCGGAAAAAGCAAGGAAGAAGTGTATGATATGCTTACTGATTCAGAAAAAGAAATACTGTTTGGCATTGCGCAAAATATGGGTATGTCACGAGTGGAAAGAAGAAAAATGAAAAGAAAATATGAAAAGAAAAGATAGGGATTTTACTCCCTATCTGTATGATTTGTATAGTTTAATATCATTGAAAACAAAACATTCCTTATCTTTAATCTGAGGATACATGTAGGATGGTAATTGTGCTATCATCCTAGCGTTGCTCCAATGCAAAATCTTTCTTTCTTCATCAAAAAGAAGTTCGGGAGAGTCATAGAATATATGTAAATTCCCTATCTTTTGTGCATTTTCATCCCATTCACCTTCATCACGAGCAATCCATATTTTTATCATATCACTTTCATTTTTTTTAGTATAAGTTGTACTCTATTCCAATTCACAAATCCTCTGTTTGATTTTGTTATATCATACATCAATGGACATCCCAATGCTGCATCATCTATATATATATGACAATAAGGTTTGGGTGATGTTGTCCATGTATGCTGATCAGGGTTTTTGTTTACCCCAAATAGAGGTATATTGTTATCTTTGAACCACTGTATAGCTTCCGACAGATATTTACCTCCTTGTTTATGGATATTATAATCATCAGAAGTAACTTGTTCTATATCACTTCTCATAGTATACAGAATAAGTTTATGTCCATTTTCCACCAATTTTCTCAATATAGGTACAGCACCTATATCTTTGCCTATTTTAGGAAAATCATGTGTTACTACTGTTCCATCAAAGTCAATGCCTATTATCATATTCAATCTCCTTTCTGTTTAATCCGTTCCAATACATCCCTATTTTCTTCGAGTATCTCATCGAAAGATGGGATGGGCATATAAGCGACAACATTATAAGTATATCCAGTTCCATATATGAGCCAAGATTTATTATTCTTATTATATTGAGCTACGTATACCACTCTATTGTCAAGAACGACTAAATATTCTTTGTTTTCTTCCGGCAACCGTTCCTTCACACTTATCCAAGGTGATTGCTTTGACTGCCACTCTGCGCCAGATTTAAACCCTTTTGTCAAACCGTTATCATAATCAGCCTTTGCACTAACCACAAAAGGTAGCTTGTCTAAGTTCTTTAATTCATAATCGGCAAAATCAACTGCCGCTTCTTCTACTGTCTGTTTCATAATTTAATGTTATTAATCGGTTTTTACTATTTTCCCATTATCCAATATCAAATATAACCGGCATTTATAGCTGACTGTATCCGCCCATTGGTGAGCATATTTCAAATACTGATGTAGCTTATACCTTCCGGGATTATTCATCATTTTATTTCTTATTCTTTTTTTCATCAGTTTTGAGGGTTATTGTTTTTCTTCATTTTTCAAAAAGCCACTCCGGTCAGGATATACCTTTTGTACCAGTTTCTCCATTTCCTCAATAGCTTTATAGGCATTATTTATATCATCTTCACGATAGGGATTGTTAGGATTATCGCCAAATAAACCATATATGACCTTGTATGAGAGCCTGTGAGCACGTTGCCTATCAATGTATTTTTGCTCACAGGTAGCAGTACCGTCAAGCGTTCCGCCAAGGCTGTTTGTAACAGCCATAAGCCTTGCCAACAATTTCTTTTGAGTTTTATTCATTTCTTATCCGGTTATTAGCCATATACTTCTCTAACTTTCTCAATCCAATCCAAATAAGCTTGCCTTGCCTTTTGTTTAGCACACTGCTCCATAGAATCGGTAATGACATCGCTATTTTCTTCCATCTCCTCACAAAAATGATCTACCCAACTAAACGGGTCATACTCAATAAATTCTTCTGTTCTACAAAACGGACAAGGAACATCCTCTCCCTTATCGTAAAGATTACCATTCTCGTCACAGTAGTCTAAATCTTGCAATTTGCCATTGACACAGCACGCATCTGGATAGCTTGCACCCCAATATGGAAATTCGGGGCATGGTTTTTTATTTTCACTCATTTCCTTATTGTTTATCGAAAATCTTAATACACTCGAATAAATATTTTGCCACTGTTGGATTTACCGCATTGCCGATACTCCCAACTCTGTGTGACCAATTGGGAAACCCATCATCATTTCTAACAGTGCTATGCGCTGGGATTTCAAGAATCCTT